>Ga0209712_10001680_pt1 | contig 18703 bp, 19 predicted proteins | sample ArcOceMetagenome_FD_187443 | JGI IMG/M metagenome (GOLD analysis project Ga0209712, IMG submission 187443) | Marine eukaryotic phytoplankton communities from Arctic Ocean - Arctic Ocean - Greenland ARC118M Metagenome (SPAdes) (version 2) | ecosystem: Environmental > Aquatic > Marine > Oceanic...
TTATATATCTCATCTACTTCTGCATAATATGGCTCTGTAATGTCGTGACGCACCATTTCAAAATAAGGATTGTCTAATAATTCAACGATATTTTTTTTGTTTCCCGTAAAATAATTGTCCAAGCAGATTACTTCATTACCTTCGTTTAATAGACGTTTACATAAATGTGAACCTACAAAACCTGCGCCTCCTGTTACTAATATTTTTTTCATTATTTTTATTTTTATTTTATGATGCAATTTTGGTTTGAATTTGAAAGAAATAATGTGCTTTGTATTTTGCTAAATAAAAGCCTGCTTTCCCATCCAAAAATCCCAATTTTAAAATATAGGCGCCTACAAAATATACTATTGGTAATAAGCCTGTGTTTAATAGACCATATTTTATTTTTTGATTTAAAGAAAGTTGGCTATTTTTAGACGCCTTTAATTGCAAGTATCTTTTGGCTTCCCAACTAGAATACGCATTGTGCTTCGCGATGTAATGCTCCAAATTTTTAAAATCTTTGTGAATCACTTTGGCATTGATCATGCCTATCTTTCCTTCTATTTCTGGATGTTCATGAACTTCCATGTCTAGATGACTCCCCAAGTCTTCCTCTATTTTTTCATAGGCTCCTTTCGATCTTTTAAACAAAGCTGTTTTTTTAAAGCCATAACCAAAACGCAACTTTTTACCCATAAAATAGTTTTCAAACTGCAGGGTAAACCCATTAAACATTGCATCTTGGGTTTTTGTTGCTACCTCATTTACAAATGCTTCTGTAACAAATTCATCGGCATCGAGAAATAAAACCCATTCATTGTGAATTTCAATATTTTTTAAGGTCCAATTCCTCTTTTTAGGAAATTTACCATTCCAGTTAAATTGACGGACTTCAGCACCATATTGTGCAGCTATTTCTGGAGTAGCATCTGCACTGCCATAATCTATCACCATTATTTGACTAAACCGTTGCAATTTTCCTAAACAATCTGGTAGGTTTAATGCTTCATTTTTTACCGGAAGAATTACGGTTATTGGAATTTTATTCATTTTTGACAATTAGTGAATTTTAATACTTTAGTCTGTGAGCAGTATTTCAATTTGTTAAAAAAGTGTTATTTCGTTATATGCCTCTAATTTTCTTTTCCCAATTCCAAGCATTTAATACTGAAGTATCTAAACTCACTTTTGTTTGCCAGTTTAACTTTTCGTTTGCTAATGCAGTATCGGCATAAGCAGCTGTTACATCTCCTGCTCGTCTTGCCCCTATAATATAGGTTAATGATTCGCCTGAAACTCTTTCAAAACTCTGAATGACTTCTAGTACTGAACTTCCGGTACCCGAACCTAAATTGTATACTTCATAATTAGACTCATTTTTTTGATGCAACAACCTGTTTAATGCCGCCACATGAGCTTTCGCTAAATCGACTACGTCGATATAATCACGAACACAGGTACCGTCGATTGTCGGATAATCATTTCCAAAAACCGTTACTTTTTCATACAAACCCGCTGCAGTTTGGGTTATAAAAGGAACCAAATTTTGAGGCTTCCCAAGCGGCAACTCCCCAATATTAGTTGAAGGATGCGCACCAATAGGATTGAAATAGCGTAATAAAATACTATTCATCGTTGGTTTTACCTTACACAAATCCTTTAGAATTTCTTCGCCTATTTGTTTGGTATTGCCATACGGAGAGTCTGCCATTTTTACCGGCGCATTCTCTTTAATCGGCATTGTGTCTGCTTGCCCATAGACCGTGCAAGAAGAACTGAATATAAAATGAACTGGGTTCTTTTTTTGTAAAACCTCTTGCAATACATTTACCAAAGCACTTACATTGTTTTCATAATAATGCAAAGGATTTAAAACGCTTTCTCCTACCGCTTTTGAAGCTGCAAAATGAATTATACCATCGATTGTATTATGCGCTTTAAAAAATCCAGCTACCGCTTCTTTATTTCTTAAGTCTATATTTTCAAAAGATGGACAGATACCCGTAATTTTTTCAATACCTTTTAAAACGTCCAAAGAGGAATTTGATAAATTATCAATAATCAGAACCTCATACCCTTGATTTTGAAGTTCGACAACCGTATGGGAGCCAATAAAGCCTAAACCACCCGTGATTAGTATTTTTTCCATTTTAATTTGATTTAATTTTTTCAATTTTCTTTAAAACAATGATTTGCTCATACATGCTTTTCATGATACAAAAACGAAAACCAACTAACCCATCTAAAAAACCCAATTTTAAAATATACATGTAGATAAACTTAAAAATAGGACGAAGTGGTATTTTATAACTTATTGCCTTTAATACCCGTCTTTTCTCATGAGACGCGCCAATTAAAAGTTTGGCGAATGGTATTTTGTTTAGACTTACATTTTTTTCATTTTCTACCTCCTCTGTGGCGTATTTAAGATGTTTCATAAACCATTGCTGTACACCTTTACTCATAAAATAATGCTCATATGCCTGCGTTAATTTGCCTAAACCTTTTACAAGATCACATTCGCGCTGCCCATGTCCGTATTGTTCAAAACGCGCATCAGTCAATTTATGAAAGCGCATTTGATACACTGTACCTGCAGAGTATTTTAGCCATTTGCCCCATAGAATTTCCTTAGCAGGGACTAAAAATGCGCCATACTGATGCGCGTCAATAGCTTTATTACATTCAACCCTTAATCCTTCTGTAAACTGTTCATCTGCATCCAAGTGAAAGACCCATTCGTGCTTAAAAATAACTTTTTCATTTGCAAAATTACGTTGTTGCGCAAAGTCAGAAAACTTATTTTGAAAAACTCTTGCGCCTGCTTTTTTAGCAATTTCAGTTGTTTGATCGCTACTGTAACTGTCAATAACGACGATATCATTACACCATTTTATTGAATCTAAACAACCCTGAAGGCTATCTTCTTCATTATAGGTTAAAACGACAATACTAAATTTATTTCTCAATGGTTCTAGTTTTTATTAATTTAGCAGGATTACTACCCACTAATGTTTGTTTTTTATGAGACAAATTATTTCTTTTAAATACTAGTGAATTAATCTTATTTTGAAATTTTGTTTCCAATAATAAAGAAATGAGGATAATTAAAAAGGCTATAATTATAAATTGAGCATAACTATTTGCAATGTAATAAGATATAATAGGATTTATAATCATAATTAACGGCAAATGAAGAACGTACAGACCATAAGAAAAAGGGGCTATTTTTTCTAAAGGTTTAAAAAAAGGAAAACCAATCCAATTAAAATTCTTCCAAACAACTGCTATCACTATAAAAATAATTGCACTACCAAAATGTCTTATTTCTAGTAGAGGATGGACACCAACTGAATCAAAAGGTTTTGTTAAAGATGTAAAAATCAAAAAAAGCGAAGGCAATAAAAGAAAAGGGCATATTATTTTTTTTAGGATATTTTTAAAACTGAGTTCTTTGTTTAAGTACAAATCTGCTAAAACAACACCACTCCACCATATACCAAAATACATGGGCCATCTAAATAATTGAATCGGATAAATAAAATAAACTAAAGCACTCAAAACGACAATAATTATTGCAACTGTATTTTTATTTTTAAAACTAGAAATAGGAATAAATAGCATGTAGAACCACCATTCATAAGATAATGACCACAAAGCTGAGTTCCCGAAAGTATCAACAATTGTTCCGGGCTTTAATGAACCCATATCTTGCAACATAAATAAATTCCCAAATAAAGTTTTGGTTTCTATAGGTAAACCTATTAATAGTCTATAACATAAAACTAATAAAATTGATATAAGAAAAAGAGGATATATTCTAAAAAATCTTTTTTTTAAATATTTAAGAAAAGGAATTTGCTTCTTTTTGTATGAAAGCTGAATAACAAAGCCACTCATCAAAAAAAATAAAATTACTGCCTCTTGCCCAAACCTCAAAAATATTGAAAAAGGATTTGTATTTCCAATAAATGAACCAATTATGAAGTGGCCTAAAAAAACATACAAAGCAGTGCCGCCTCTAATAGCTTCAAGAATATCTAATTTTTTCATAATACTTCTTGTTCGTAATTTATTTTTTTTGTTTAATTAATTTTGCAGGATTCCCACCTACAATCGTATTGCTATCAATATTCTTAATTACAACGGATCTTGCAGCAATAACAGCATTGTCCCCAATGGTAACATCCGGTCCTATAAATGCACTAGCAGCTACCCAAGTTCCAGTTCCAATACGAATTGGTTTTAATACCAAAGGGAAATTTTTAATGGTATAATCATGAGACGAAGCACACAAATATGTTTTTTGAGATACAACAGTATTTTTACCAATAGAAATCTTCCCCTGATTGTAACAATCTACTTTTGGACCTAAACATGCGTTTTCGCCCATTTCTAAATTCCAAGGCGCCCAAATTTTTACTGAGGCATACACGTGAGCAGACCATTCAATTTTGGCACCAAAACATTTTAGGACTAATACCCGCCATTTTTTAAATAAACGTGAGCCAAAAGGGCGAAACAAAATGAATGCAGTGCTGTTCCAAACCAATCTTGCTATTTTATTTTTTACGCTAAAAGTATGATTGTAAGCAGATAAATCTAATGTATCCATTTTTAGTTAAGTATTTTTTTATATAATTCGGTCATCTTTTTCGCCACTGCTTTGATGTCGTACTTGTCTTTGACCAAGCGTTTTCCATTATCACCCATTTCTTTAATTTGGGTAGGAGAACATTCTATTACTTTCTCTAAAGTTTTTTTAAGGGATTGTACCCCTATTTGAATCCACCATCCACAATTCGTTGAATTTAAATCTTCCCAAGGTGCGCCTTCGGTTGTAATTACTGGCACACCCACTGCCAATGCTTCTGCCACTACAATTCCAAAATTCTCACTATACGTGGGTAAAACCATGACATCTGCACTTCTTAGAAAATCCCACTTATCTTCCCCAAATTGTGGACCCACAAATTGCACATTTTTTAAATCTTGAGCACTTTGAGCAAGTGTTTCGATATAAGCAGCCTCTCCATTTCCTGCTATTTCTAGTGTCCAGTGCGTCGTATCTATATCTCGCCAGGCTTGCAGCAACAATTCAATGCCTTTTTTTGGATGAATACGTGATAAAAAAACTATTTTTCTAGTTCCGTAGTTTGTTTTTACTTTTTTAACTTCACTTAAATCGACCCCGTTAGGAATAATACTTATGGGATTTTTAAAGCCTAAAGCTTGAATATTATCTTGCTCCATCTTGGCGGTTGCATGCAAATAGTTAGCTCTTGCAACAGCCTTGTGTTGGTATAAAAATAGAGCTATTTTTTTCTTCAAAGGGTTACGGTCTAAAATCCAAGGTTCAAGCATACCATGTGGTGTCAATACGACCTTAATGCCCAATGCTTGTGCTGCTTTTTGAAAACCCCAGTTCTGGGGACTCCAAATACCATTGATATGCACCAAATCTGGTTTTTCAGCTTTTAAAAAGATTTTAAAAGCTTTACACATCGCAAACCAGGATATAATCTTTGTGTTAAAAAATTCAACACGCACCCCTTTAATGGCGACAGGGTTCTCAGAGCTACCGCATGCAATTATCAGTTTTATATTTTTGGCCAACGCTAATCCTAACAATCGCATATACTCTGAAGTACCGCCCCCTGTTTTGTCGATACCTGCAATAAAATGAATGACTTTCATTAGATAATTTGTATTTTAGATCAAAGGTTGAAAAAAATTAGTTTTAATAAACAAAGCCATCAGTTCTTAAAAAATACTTTGCACTTTGATCTAAACTTTTTATTGGTTTTGCAGGTACTCCTCCATACAATGTAAATTCTTTTGTATAATCCCTATTTAATAATGATTTCGCCCCAAGTACCGAATAATTTGGCAAATTTGCACCCCCTAAAATAACAGTGTTAGTCCCTATAAAACAATAATTACCTATTTTAATAGGTGCACTATCTTGCCTATTATCATATATATTTATTGAATGTGTTAACATTTGAGTGTCATATCCGGCAATAGTCACAAAATTTCCAATTTCAATGGTATTCGTGCAGTCGATATGATGATTTTTTGTGATTGCTGAATGTTCTCCGATAATTAACTTAGATGATCGCTCTTTTTGATGCTTAAAAAATAAAGATGCTGTATTTGATGGAAAACCTGTTATCCAATTACCTCGCCCAATTATAGATTTATATCCCAAAATAACAGCATCTAAATAGATAGCTACTGTAAAATGATTAATTTGGGTTCCTGCACTCATCTCAAGATATCTTGGATATATATATGAAAACCCTATTCTCGCTGTTACATGAATTTTATACCCCCAAAATTTAACAAGTAATTTTCTTCTTATAAACCATGGAAGAAATATAATTAAAATATTTAAAAATTTTTGAAAAATCATATAATCATTATTTATTTTGATAAAATAGTATCATAAACAGCTAAGTATTGCTTCGCAATTTCAGATGCTTTAAACCGTTTTGCGTTCTTTAGCCCTTTTTTTATAATATCATTACGTTCATTTTCATTTTTGATAACGAATAAATAACCTTTCTTAATGGATTCAATATCATATGGATCTACTAATACAGCTCCATCATTAGCCACATCTTTCATCGGTGAAATATTTGAGGTAATTACAATTCTACCTGTTGCTTGGCCTTCAATTATAGGCATCCCAAAGCCCTCAAGTAATGATACAAAATTAACGATATCACAATTATTATACTCTTGTACGATTTCCTCGTCCGTAAGTCCAGTACCATTTGAAAATTCAATTTTATTAACTTGAAGGAGCTTTAAAATTTCATCGTCTAATTTACCTATTATACGTAAATGACATTTTATTCCTTTCAATGCCTCAACTGTTCTTATAAGATTTTTTCTTTCTAAAGTACCAATGTGCAAAATTATTGGCTTTACAACATTAAACTCTTTATCTATAAATTTAAAATCTTCTGAAACGGGATTTGGAATTATAAAAGTTTTCTCTTCTGGCAGCTTAACATGTTCTAGTGTTTTATTTTTTGCTTCTTGAGAAATAAAAGTAACCTTATCCGCATATTTTAAAGTTTTAATATAAAGTTGCTTCCATATAAACCGTTTCATTCCTGTTAAATAATTTAGATACATTACATCATGCACGGTCACCACAGTTCTTTTGAAGGAAAGGAAAAGTGTTAAAAAATGTTCTGAACCTGTTATATGATTTATACCAAACCTATTTCTATGCTTGTAAGCATACAAACCATTTCGTAAAATTTGCCAAGGAGAAGCACCGGAAGAAGGCATATAAAATTCATTGACCTCGACTGTTTTTCTTATTTCATCAGTGATTGTTTTAAATACTTTGCCGATTGAGAAGCCAATATCATTGTGACGATAGAGATAAGTTATTTTCATTAAATAATTTTATGTTTTTTTTTTACAAAGACTTAAGGTTGTAGGTTAATTTTCGGCTTCATACTTGCCGCTACCAACCCAGCTGATAAAATAGCAAAGCCTAGCGAGCTTGGTTGTGCCCACTGACCTTGGACCACTGCGAAAAAAGCAAAACTTAAAATGAACCAAGGTAGTATTTGTCCTCTTTTTACAAAAGTCCAAGCTTTAAAAGTTAAAAAAACAATCAATATAACCCGCAATGCTATAGTTAATAAGCCTAAAAGAATCCCTCGTTCCCCGGTTAAACGTCCCCATTCCGTTTCAGAAATTAAAAAGCTTGTTGACCCCATCATCTTTGCTCCCGCATTTGTTCCCATGCCCAATTTTCCCGAAAGAATTGGTTCCTTTACAATTGCAGAAACTGGGCCTATAAACGATCCTAAAAATCGATCACCTATCGTACCTTCTAAAGTGCCTCCTTCACTTTTCCCTGCAGCATTAAACCTGTCAGTCATTACTTCAGTGGCAATTCTAAATGTACTTACTGTCTGTAAAACACCCAACAATAAAAGCACTACCAACGAAGCCTTTATGATTCCATAACCCATTTTAGGAAATCTAAAACTTGCTACAACTGCAAAGATTCCAGTCAATAGTGCTGAAAACAGTAAGGTGCGACTAATACTTAATGGCATGGCGAAAACCAACGAAATGCTACTTCCTATTAATAACCATTTTGGACACTTATCTTTTGATAACGCAAAATAAAAAATAAAGCAGGCGCATAAACTATAAAATTGAACATTACCACTAGTGAATGAAAATAAACCAGAAGGTCTAAAATACCCCATCGCACCAGTGAAACCAGAACCTGCAAGATTTCCGCCAATACCTCTGTTTACCAAGGCTGATTGCGGACTGTAAAATTGCAAGGCTACTAAAAGCGTCATGGGTATGCAAATTAACATCAATACTCGACCCATTTTTAAAACATCTTCTTTGTCGAATACCTTTCCAATAATGAATATCAATGGAAAATGAAAAATCATAATACGAGCACCGAAAATAGCCACTAATATATTTTGATGCCCTAAAAGTGTCAAGGACAATGCAAATGATAAGGCCGTAGCAAACCAGGCTATACGAACGTAGTTGTTTACCCATGAAATGCCCACCTGTGTTGTCTTATACATCAATAATATGGCTAACGGATCACGGACTAATAATAAGGGTGTTGCCAGACCAGGCATTACCCATTTTCGTAAAGCACCTTCAAAAATAAGCAACAAAAAATAACACCAAATAATTATTTTTAACGGTTTCAATTTGCTTTGCATGTTTAGGTTATACATAAAAACACTTTTTTATTTATTTAATGCTGCTGCCAATTCATAGCCATACTTGCTCCATGGTCGATCTTTCGCTTTTTGTTGTGCAGCTTCACCTATTTTAGATAGTATTTTTGGATTCGCTAAAATATTTTCCAAAACCTGTTTGATAGCATTTGAAGATGTAGTTTCTACTAACCAACCATCAACACCATTTTCAATTAAATCAGGACCTGCTGTTCTATCGGTTGTAATCACTGGTGTCCCTTGTGACATAGCCTCAGAGATAACCATTCCAAAACCTTCAAACAACGAAGGAAATACCAAAACATCATGGTTTCTCATGCAGGTTAATACCTCGTGATGCGGCATACTAGGAATCCAAGTGTGTTTTTCTAATGTCTCATTTAATATGCTACAATCGGAAACTGCTTTTCTTCCAACGACGGTCAAGTCAATTTCAGATTCCAGTCCTTTAACAGCATCAAACAAATAAGAGATGCCTTTTCTTTGTGACAACCCACCTACGAATAATACTTTAAGCTTTCGATTTGTTAACGGACTGTAGCTTCTATTCTTTGTAACCTCTGGAAAACCGTAAGGAATTACCTGTATTTCTGGCAATTTTTCTGGATAGGTTTCCAAGGTTTTTTTTGTAAAGCTAGAGGCCACAAAAATAACATCTGCCAAGGCTAATTCTTGGTCTTTTCGGGCTAACTTTTCTGGAGAATCTTTAAAGCCTGTCAGAGTAGATGACCATTCTGGATTGGCATCAAATTCTTCTTGCAATAGTAAACGAGCACTTTTCCAATAGCCAATCGGTAAGTCATAAATGCATTGCAAGCCCAATGATTTGGCTTTTGTAAAGCTTTTTAAAGCGCCATCTTCGTATGCATATACACCAATTAAGCCATTTTCTTTCTCTTTCACTAAATTACTGGCTACCCATTTATCATGGGCACCATACATTTTATCCACACAAAACAATCCCTTTTCGTGGGCTTCTAATTGATGCCAACCAAACTTTGAGGCCAGAAGCCTCCCGAACTCAATCCACGGGTTCGACTTTGTAAAAGGCTCCCAGTATTTAGGAAAAGTACGTCTGTGTAAATCTTTTAAAAATCGAATATTTCCTAATTGATACAATAGCCGTTTTGGAAAGACAGCAATTGCCGTGTAAAAAGCCTGTAACTGCTTCGTTTGAAATAAGCCTTCAATTACAGCCTTGGTATTGGCATTTGCCGTAGGGTGAGAAACTAAAATTTTCATATTTTTTTTAACTTAAAATTACTCATTTTAACCAAGCATTATTTGCTGCCAAAAACTCACATGGATTATAATTTAAAATTACTGTTCTTCTTTTTTGTATTGCTTTAGCAGGATTACCTATTACAATAGAATAGTCTTCAACATCTTTACTGACAACAGCTCCAGCACCAACTACAGCTCCTTTTCCAATTTTGACACCGGGGAGGATGATGGAATTTGTCGCGATCCAGGCATAATCTCCTATTAAAATTGGACTTTTTTTGTGTTGCCACAAAGGGTCTGATACATCATGAGAAGCACTTAATAAGATAGCACCATCATTAATACAAACAAAATTACCAATACTAACCTTATCGTGCAAAGCAATTTCCACTTTTCCAATAAATGAAAATTCACCGACAGTTAAATTTATCTTTTTGCCGTCAATATTGGCTATTCCAATTTCAGCAGTATCAGCTATCTTAGAACCTTTACTTGTAAGTTTCTTTCGTCTTTTGTTATTCTTCAGAAGCATCCTTAAAGTTAAAATTCTTTTTGCCCAACTAATAAAAAAAGATTTGCTCAAAAAATTTGATTTTGAGCGATTCGTCCATAAATAATTTAAGTTTGCCATGAAATATTAATTAATTAAAAAAAAGCCAATCTCTGTTTAATATTAAATCTAATACTGAGTATGATCGGATTTTATTCTGTGTTTAAAACCACTTAATAGTCCTGTAAAAACAGGACTAATATTTTTTATAGGCAACAACAATACTTTCAATCCTTCCTTTTTACTCATTAAAACAGCTCTAATAATACCTGGTTGAACTTTCGTTCCAATTAGTAACTGATAAAAAATTGAATAAAATATTTCATGCAAGGGTCTGAATTTTGCGTAAACATAACTAATATTCAAAATTTTGTAGTAATTCAATTCAGAAAAAAGGTCATTTCTTTTATCATACTGCTGACGTTCGCTTATATAATGGAATAGAAAAATATCATTATCGTAAACAATTTTATATCCGTTTCCTTGAATTTTTTGCGCTAAATCTATCTCCCAGCACTGTTCAGCACCTTTACTTTCTAAAAAATGATCAATTGAAACTTCTTTTATTGCTCCTCTTCTAAAAGATAAATTAACGCCTTTTAAAACATCAACAGTTGAAGGTGATTTTAAAATTCCAAGATGATGATTCCCAACCATACCGTTCCATTTAAAGACGCCTACTTCTTTTACAGGATTGTATTCTAATTTCTTTTGAGATTTATTAGTAATAAGTTTATCAGGACCGCCATAGGCTCCCATTTTCGGATCGTTAAGAAAAGCTTCTTTTATTCTTCTCGCCCATCCTTCCGGTAACTCAATATCATCATCTGTCATGCAAATAATATCCTGCGTACTTAAAGCTAAACCAGCATTTAAAGCATTTACAACACTGGCCTTTTTATTTTGAATTACCTTAAAATTCTGAAGCTTATCCTTGTATGACCTAGCTACATTGAAACTGTCAATATCGTCTGGTCCAATAATAGTAATCACTTCATCAATATCATCGATTTGCTTATAAACAGACTTAAGCGTCCTTTCAAAGTCCGTTGTTCGTTTGTAGGTAGGTATTATTAAACTGATTCCGTTCATTTTTTATATTTAGATTCGCTTACTACTACACGAATAAATTTATGTTTATTTAATTAACCTCAGTAATCTGGTTCTTATTTTATTGAAAACATAAAAGAACGGAAAAATTTTAGGGTAATTATTTCGTAAAGTATGCATGAACTTTTCATAACCTTTTTTTTCTAACCAGCTTCCATTAATTAAATGAATGGCATAGGAATTACTGTCTAGGTGAACGGCATTACCTACCAAAACATTTGAAGGTAATATCAACATATTCTCTTTTAAAATCTGCTTCTTATCTTGATATACATATCCGTAATTGATAGCGACTTTAGAAATGATTTCACCAATAATTACCTTGGAAATATCTATAGAATTATCCGAATTTATAAAATTAATTTTTCCGTAAACATCTATGCAGTCTTTAACAAATGGATGTTTAGCTTCGGAACCCATTATCGCAGATAAAACCGCAAATCCATCTATATTTTCATCTAAATTATGTGGTAAATAATATTCATTTAATTTTTTCATGCCCTCTACATCAAATAATCCAGGATGATATTCATTAGCGCTAAAAAAATCATAATTAAACCAACTTTCATCAAATGGTCTCAAAACTTTTACATCAGTATCCATGTAGATCCCACCTTCTGTATATAGAGCATAGAATCGAATATAATCCGCCACAAAAGCCCACTTTTTAGCTTGATAAGCTTCCCTGACGAAACGAACCGAATTAAAGTCAAAGTCCTTCTCTGACCAGCACCTAATCTGATACGCTGGCAAATGCTTTTTCCATGAAGCAATACAATTCTCAATAAATAATGATTTCGGATTGCCTCCGAACCAACAATAATGTATTATTTTAGGGATCATTCTATAATTTTAATTTATTTATCAATTTCAATGCTCTTTTCCAACCAAAAATAAAGCGCAACATTTTAATAATTTTTCGATTTGGGAGCAGTAAACTGCTATCTATTCTTTTAAGTAATATATCTATTTTGGGCAATAAACTCTTAATTTGGGGATAATTTTCATACACAAAACCACCAATATACTGGCCACAAATAGTTCTCATTTCTTGAGAATTCTTGTACTCTATGAGTCGTTTAGTTATCACTTCATAGGTGTCTATTACAGACGAATGAGCAGCCAGAGATGTTTGTGTACTCACCCCTTTTTTTGTTTGTCTCCAAATAGCGAATACGTTATTGACAGATAAAGATTTATCGGCCTTTGTTGCTACCCTAGCAAAGAACTCCCCATCTTGATTTTTGACGATGTTTTCATCCCATCCTCCAGCCTTTATAACAAGATTTCGATGCATTAAATGACTATGTGGAATATTGAATCCTTCTCTTTTCCAAATAGCAACTAATAATTCTATTCCAGGGCTATAATCTTTATCAATAGATCTAGGAGGATCAAAAAAGCTTCCGTCAGGATCTAACATTCGTAATGGCGAGTGTACTAATGTATCAGGAGTACCATCATAAACTGCTCTTTTTACTTGCTCTTCCACCATGGTGTCCGAACAATAATCATCTGCATCCATAAATTTTATATACTCTCCCTTTGCCTTTTCAAAAGCATAATTTCGAGCCGCATTCCCACCTTTTTTGGTGTTTTTATAAACTCTAATTTTATCTGACTCATAGCCTCTGGCTAGTGAGTAAGAATTATCTGTACAATGGTCATCGACCACCACAATCTCAATATTCTCATAAGACTGTTTTAAAATTCGTTGCAGCGTTTCCTCTATAAATTCAGAAACATTATACATGGGAATGCAAATGGATACTAAAGGGGTTGCTTTGGAGGTCATTGACATTACTACTATAGTTTAATTGGTTTTTTTGTACTACTTATTAGCACACTTACTCTAATCAACTTCCCATTAAAATAACTAACCAAAGGTTTCCAAAATATTCTTTTGAGCCAATCATCAAAAATATAATTTAAAGGAATTGTAATTAATATAACTAACCCAATCAATGTGTAAACCTCAGTAATACCACAATGGTATAATAACAGGAGTATCGGAAGGTGTAATACATAAATAGGATATGAAATAGTTCCTAAAAAATTAAATACTTTTTGGACTGTTTTAGATAGTTGTATTTCAAAATTAAGACTGAATAAACAAATTATTGCTACTAAGCTTACGTTTAACCAACTCAATAATGGACTGAAAGAAATTTTATCATAAGCAGTAATTATCGGCATCGCTATTAAAAGTAGTATCGTAAGACGAGTTTGTTTTTTTGCAACAATAATAAAACCTATAATGAATGGCCATGCCCATTTAAGAATAATATAACCGTAAAAAAAATCTCTTTTGAAAAGAAATGTGCAAATAGAAATTACTAAAATAACCAATATATAACGTAAACGTAAACGAAATAATAGTGGCAACATTAGGTAAAGAAAACACTCAACTCCTAAAGACCATAATGGGTAATTATATATAATTGGTATAACCGCAATCCCTTGTAATAATAATAAGTTACCAATGGAAGTAAAAATGCCTGCAGAAACAAAATTTGAATTAGGAAGCTGATAAGGGCTTCCTAAATAATATTGCAAAATTACTGCGAAAATTACTGCGAAAAAATACAAAGGATAAATACGCAAAAAACGACGCTTTAAAAACCCTTCCTTTTTAATAGAAAATGAATGACCGATTGAAATACCAGAAATTAATAGAAACCCTAATACAGAAGCCTTCCCTCCAAAAGAAGCAATAAACTCCAATTTGCTATTCCCTTTTATAAAATCAAAATAAATATCGATATGATGTATTAATACTACAAAAGCTAATAAAAAACGCGTAATTGCAAATATAGCCCACGTTGATTCGGTAGCTTTTAGTTTAAAGGAGTTATTTAAAATGTTCATTTAAGGATACGTTTTAATTTAAATACTATTTTCATAAGGAATTCTTTATATACCTGTCTTTCATGAAAGGCATGATCCGCTTCAAATTCCATTCCGCTAAATGCTTTTAAAGCAGTCCATTTTTGGTTTTCACTTGCCCAAAAAGAATCTTGATGGTTTAGTCCAAGGGGAAGAAAAATAGTGCAACAATGATAAGCACTGCCAGAGGAAACGTAGGTTTCGGCCATTTCATCTTGTATTCCATTGAACCCGACGGTCATAAAACCATTGGAATCAAAGTTTGTCAGACATTCCATCTGTCTGTTCAGCACTGCATTCAAACCGCATCGAACTTGTGAAGCTGAGATACTTTTGGACAATAACTTTAATAAAGAAGCTTGAGCCAGCACATGAAATGCACCAAATCTACAAATCAAGGTTCGCCCTTGAATAGGATAGGCACCTTCTGGTGAAATCATTCTTTCCTGAATCTCCACATAACGTTGGTACCGTACTCCTTCTTTCTTACCGAATTGGTCGGCATTTTTAAGTCCGTGTTTGCGCATCACATTAAAAATATCTACAAGCATAGGGTGTATTACAAAACTATTGTAGTGATCTATGCTTAAAGTTGATCCATCCCCATACATGCCGTCTCCTATGTAGTAAGAATTCATGAATTTTTTAACGCCGTAATACAGTCTCTTCCTATTATAATTTTTGTCATATTCTAATAAAAAAGCCTCAATCATGGATGCAAATAACAACCAGTTATTTTTGGGCGGACTAATACGACGTGTTTTTTTGACTTCAACTATAAGGTTTCGTTGCGCTTCTGCACCTATACCTTCCCATAAATTGGGCGCTCTTAAAAATCCTTGTGTCAAATAAGCGGCATCCACTAGAGCCTGCGCTCCTAAACCAAAATCCACATAATCGAGTGCTTTAGGATTAACTAGATTAGTTATGGCTTTAATGGCGAGTGTTTTATGTTTTTTTCGAATGTGGCCCTCCTCTGTGTCATCATCTGACAAGTTTAACCAAGGTCCTACACCGCAGATAATCCTACCAACTGCTTCTAAATATTGAAATTCGCTTCGCCCTTTGTAAATAGGCATTTTGATTTTTAAAGAATCATCAGCCGCTGCAGTCAAAACGGGTAAGACAATTTTTTCTAAATGAGATATCCAATTATTACGCACTGTCATATTACAATTGATTGTCAATTAGTTTTAGATTGGGCTGATTAATAATCGTTTTGTTTTCAGCAATAGCAATATTACTCAATAAAGCACCATAACCTACAATACATTTGCTTGCTATCCTAGTTCCTTTTAATATAGAGGCTCCTTTCCCAATCCAACAATCACTTCCAATAAATACTGGCATGGTTTTAGGTTTTTCGTACTCTAATCCAAAGGCAGGATATTGCTTGTCAGTTATTTCACGGCGTTTTTCAGCTTTATACATACTATGTGTATTGGTATCCCAAATCATGCAATCATAAGATATCTGATTGTAATCTCCAATAACGATTGCCTCATCACTCCTTATTTCAGTGCCTTCGTTAATGGCGTTACGTGATCCTATCTCTACATTCCCATTAAATCGAATCCATATTGAACAACGCAAGCGATTATAATCTACAATGTTCAATTTACCGGTTACTTTAAAACTAGGTTTTTCTGCTTTATCTCCCTTTTCAAGAATGTTACCATCTCCAATGTCAATTTGACCATTTGTCATACTAAAATCAAATCCTTTTATTATACAATTTTTACCAACTCTTAGTTCACTTTTTTGTCCAGTAATCATAACAATGGATACATTTGAAATATGAGTGTTATCACCAATACTAAGATGATCTCCTTTTTTAACGTAAATATTACTATTTTTTATGGTTACATTTTTGCCTATTTTAAAAACACCTCCTTTTTCGATGGTCACTTTTGAACCCCAAAAAATATACTTAATTTTTTTTTCTAAAAATAGTCTTATTAATTTCATTTAATGTGGCTTAATTTATTGAATAAATTTTACGCATTTTTTTTTTTAAAATTAGGAATAGTTTTTGCCTAATAAAAAAGGCTTCATATTAATAGTTCTAAATTAATAACACCTAAATAATGACTGATTAATAATTTAAAAAGCAATAAATTTGTAAAGATTTTTTCGTTCATATACACTAAAAAAATATTGTATACACTTATAAATTAGTTATATCCAATAAATAGCTAACTTTTATATAATCTGTTTGTTAGATACATAATTATTTTTATCCCAATTCATCTTTATTATCCTAGCTTACTGTAAATTAAAACTAAGAAAAAAAGTGTTTTTAAATTAAAATTAAAGTTAAGTGCCTTTTTGATAGCATATTTAGCTAATTTAGTATCACTCTTTCTTGAAAGCCTTGCTGTTAACAGCCAGGCTTCTGCTGTTTTTTTTAATTTTATATTTTTGTCGATTGCATCCCAATTCCAGCCTACAACATCCTCGCGGCACCTTGCTAAACTAGAACTCATGGGAATGGAGTGTCTTGTCAATCCATTTGAGTTTTGTCTGTAGTAGGAAGTGGATTTCCCTGTATATATAAACTTATAGCTCTTTACTAAAATCTTAAAGTAAAAGTTCAAGTCTTCAACATAACGGTAACTCTCATCAAATCCATCGACTGACTTGAATAGTTTTGCTGATACCATTGCAGTTGAAGGTTGTATCATAAACCCATTAAAAAGAGCAGTAGGAAGATTTATAGATATAAATGGAGGACCTTTAAATTTGTCCGTTATATTAGTTTCTAATAGCTCTTTCTCTATTCTATCTGAAAAATCTATGTGACTACTATATATAAATTCGTGCTTGGGATTTTCCTCAGCTGTTGCCATCAAGGTCAACAAATGATCTTGATGCCATATGTCATCACTGTCCAGAAAAGCGTACCAACTACCATTTGCCTTAGATGCAGCAATATTTCGTGTTGCCGAAGGACCTTTATTAACCTCATTTCTATAATAGACAACATTTTGACCTACGCTTGATTTGAATTCATTTAATATTGCTTTAGTGCCATCATCAGAAAAGTCCTCTACAACTATTAACTCCCAATGCGTATAGCTTTGGTTTTTTACGGATTCTAAAGTTTCTTCTATCAAAGCTGCAGCATTAAATGCTGGCATGATGATACTTATTAGTTTATCACTCATATACATATTTTAATAAAATCTTAGATCTTGTCCTTATTTAGTCCCTTATCAACTAAATGCTTGTTGGGACTTATATAAATTAATAAAAAATAAAAAAGTGTTTTAAATCTAAGGTTGTATTTAACCGCCTTTTTGATTGCAAATTTAGCTTGTTTACTATCGATTTTTCGTGACATCCGAGCTACTATCATCCATTTGTCTGATGTCTGCTTGTACCGTACTTTTTTGGGGATTTTATCCCAATCTATAAACTCTTCAAAAATTTTTGCCAAATAATAGCTCATCTTTGAAAAGTTTTTTGACAGTCCATTTGGATTAGATCGGTAATAGGTTGTGGCCTTCCCCGTATACTTAAATTTATATCCCTTTTGTAAAAGTCTAAAAAAAAAGATTGTATCCTCATTTCGTCTGTAGTCCTCATCCCATCCATTAATTGCAATTAATGCCTTTGGTGATACCATACTAGCTGATGGTAGTACATAAAATTTTTGATTGTATATTGATAACAAAAAGTTATCAGGATGGCCTTTGTAAACACCTTCTAGAGCTAATAAGTGTTCAATAGTTTCAGAAAAACCTAAATGAGAACTATATATTAAATCATGTTCCGGATTTTCTCTAGCGGTTGTTGCTAAGGATAACAAATGATTTTTATGCCATATGTCATCACTGTCCAAAAAAGCATACCAACTACCCTTAGCCATAGCAGCAGCTACATTTCGTGTCGCCGGCAGACCTTTGTTTATCTCATTTCTAAAATAAATAACATTTTGGTCTACACTTCCTCTAAATTTATCTACAATTGCTTTTGTACCATCGTTAGAGCCATCTTCTACCACAATTAACTCCCAATGAGTATAGCTTTGGTTTTTTACGGATTCTAAAGTTTCTTCTATCAAAGTTACAGCATTAAATGCTGGCATGATGATACTTATTAGTTTATCACTCATATACATATTTTAATAAAATCTTAGATCTTGTCCTTATTTAGTCCCTTATCAACTAAATGCTTGTTGGGACTTATATAAATT
>Ga0209712_10001684_pt1 | contig 18627 bp, 28 predicted proteins | sample ArcOceMetagenome_FD_187443 | JGI IMG/M metagenome (GOLD analysis project Ga0209712, IMG submission 187443) | Marine eukaryotic phytoplankton communities from Arctic Ocean - Arctic Ocean - Greenland ARC118M Metagenome (SPAdes) (version 2) | ecosystem: Environmental > Aquatic > Marine > Oceanic...
CACTCTCTATATATAATAGTTACAAAGTTACATAGTTACAGAGTCAAAATAGGATTTAGAAAAAAACATTTTTAGAAAGAGGATTTGAGACCGTTACCTACGAAACTGAAACATCTCTTGCGTCAACAATTTGTCTGAAAAGTCCCGCAATTGCCCGTTCTCCGACCGTCGTGGCACTTTCGCGGAAAACGACAAAGTCCCCCCTAGAACTGATTAATTTGTCGCATCCAGTTATATATGAAGATTCTCAAAGCAATCATCAAGCTACTCAACGCAATCAAATGCAAATGCTCCTGCAAGAGCAGTTGTATGGCTAAAAAGGAGTAAACATCCCCGTTTCTTTTCTCAACTGTTGTATAAGCAAATGCCCAAAGAAAAGGACGTTAACATTACTATCAGTCATAGGAAAAAAAGAGTTCCAATCTCAGACTTCAGTCACCACGACCTCAAGACAAAAGAAGGGTTATCAAAGTTGAGATTGATAGACCTCAGAGCACTCGTGGTCAAACATAACCTCCATGCAATGATCAGACAGTACTCCAGTTTAAGAAAGTCTCAGATTGTTGACATTTTACATTCTCATACACAGAAAACTTTGATCAAGATCAAACGGATGCCCCAACTCTCTCCTGTTCCGGGTTCACCGCCCCCAAGATCACCACCGGAGACCCCCAGGAAGTCACCCCAAAAAACTCCTGTGTCAACCCCAGCCAAACCAACTGGTAGAGCAATCAAACCAAAAGCTCTGGTCCCGAAAAGAAGAGGGCAGGGCAAGCCGAAACTCACTGCTTTTGACAAGGCAATGGGCATTGGAAAGCCTCTGTTTTCAAATGCTGAAGGTGGTTTGGTAGAAGGAGCCAAGAAACAGTTCGAAAAGAAGTACCCTTCAAACGACGCCAAGTTCTTGAAGGAACTGGGTACCAAGATAGCAAAAGAGAACGAGTTGGGTCGTGGTAAGAGACATAAAAAGAAGCCAGCCAAGCTGAGATGATACAGTACTTAAAGATAAAGATCTATAACTATATATATACAGATGAAACAAAAATACATTAATGATGGACAAACACCTAAAGTTTACTGTGAGTGTGGTGGAGAATACAACAAAAAGCATGAGTCTCGTCACCTCAAGACAAAGAAGCATACGGCACATAAGAAAGACCTTGAGGAGCAGTGGGTCAAGCGGAACGCTGAAGTTGAAACTGAGTCAGAAGACGAGCTTTGTGCCAGGTTGGATGCTGAGTATGAGGCTGACCTTGAAGCCAAGGTTGAGGCTCAGTGTGAGGTGAAAATTGTGCCAGTCTACCTAACGCCACAACACACAAAAATGTACTGCTTTCATAACGAAGAAATAAAAGTGCACATCCTTAATAACGATGAAAAACTAACAATGTGTAGGAAGAAGCTCGATCACAACTGGTGCTTCTACAGCGCGCATGACTCACTCGATGATGTATGTGTGAAATGTGAAAAGACTTACAAGCTCCTGCATATGAAGATGAAATAAATTACTACTGATACTGTGTGTATCACTAGAAATCAAACTTTTATCTCAACCATCTGTATAAGACAGATGAATCACAACAAGAAAATGTTCATAAAGAATCGCATAGAGCGAAGTCATGACGATAAGATCAACAGGAGGGCATTCAGAATAATCACCAAACACCACCCAGATAAGACCTATCGTACAACCGCAGATCACATACTCTTGCTCTTTCACAACCTCACAGATACCTGCTACCTCGAGCTATTCAAGTTGGTCAAGAACCTGAAAGATCCAGACCAGATTGATCTCAGCAACCCTGAACCAAATCGTGACACATCACTATATGATGGCTTTTTAGATAAGGTTGGTGAGAACTTTGTTCGAGATTGTAGCAAGCTTGAGACGAGGTTGCTTTACACCACATACCTCCAAGAAAAGATGAAAGCTTGAGCTCATCTCTTTTTGTACATTTTATAGGCCAGCTTGGATCCAAAGTACACACCAACACCAACCCCACCAATCTTGGCTGCTGTGATCGCCGTTGGGATCAAAACCTGGCTCCGCATCTTGTTGTACCTGGTCTCCCAGTGTCCATCTCTTCTCAGGTAGTTGCCTGGGGTTTCTGGATCAGGTGCCGGTGCAAACCAAGGCAAGAAGGTCATTCCAAATAAGAACCAGTCTCCTTTCTCCCAGTCGGCTTGCGAGAGGCTGTTTTTGTAGGTGGTGTTGTCATAAGTCAATGCATTGGTCCCGGGACCTGGTGGGTACCCTGAAGGGATCGAATCCCCGTTCAGGTAGTCTATCCAGCTTGAGCCGGGTCCGGTCACAATGTCAGAATACAATCGCATCTCGACGTCAGTTGGCTCACTGAGCATCCACCCGGAAAGCTCATTCACATTGTAGTACATGGACCCTAGGATCGATGCGTGGTTTGTCAGAAGTGCAGGTCTCGACATAATCTATATACTCACGTTATATATTTAATTTTTACCACACATGGTTGCCGTCACAGTCGTTCCATTGACGCTGTAGACCAACTGGTAGTACCTTGCGCCGGCTGTCAAGCGAGAGATGAATGAATAAACTGTCTGCAGACATTTTTTAATAGAGCTGTTGAACCATGTGGTTCTTGATGGCCCAGTAGCTGGCCACGTTCGAAAAGTAGATCGTGAACGCCAAAACAAAGGGTCTGTTTTGTCTCTGAACCTTCATTTCCTCCATCATGTACTCTGTTAACACGGTAGACACTATGGTCACCATTGCATTCGAGTGAAGGGTCGCAACCATCGAATCTCCCAGCGAGACCGATCGGTTGTCAGAGATGTGTAACCCTGTGCTGTTGATAAACAAATCGTAGTCTGTGATCATCTGTATTTTATACTATTGCTCTACAAATTCTTCTTGACCTTTTTTTTTATGTTCAAGAACATTATCAAAGCCGTTACGATTCCCTCAATAGTTTGGCTACCAGACCAAGCCCAACGTCACCCAATAGCAAAGTCTCAGCGTCATCGTAATTGAAGTATGCAGCGAACCAGATGAAGCTGTGCATGATGCGATGGTTGTGCCACCAAATGGTGGATCCGAATATTCCCCTAGCACCGGCTGGGTCACCTTTTAACCATCTGAACAGGAACCCAAATGCAGGAAGCAAGACCACTTCGTGGGGTAACTTTTTAATATTCAAGGCAATGGCAGTCCGAACTGGTATACATCCGAAATAAAAGAGTTTATCAGTATAATTCATGTAACTTTGTGCAGTTATCGACATTTATACTATTATACTATTGCTCTACAAATTTTCTTCAAACATATTTCTATGCGTCATACATTCCATAACCCAAAGCCTTTCTGCCTTCCTCTGGGTTCTTTTTCTTTTCAGGGATGTGAGGTGTCTTGCAGACGTATTTAAACTTCTGTTGTTGGGCTTTAATCACCTTGATGGTGTCTTCCGGTTCTCTATTATCATTCAGGTACATAACAAACTGGTATGCTCTGTTGTTCTTTCTCACAAACTTGTACAGCTCTCTGGGAAACTCAAACATGGTGTTGGAAAACATAGAGTAGATCTCCTTCTTGATTGAGTTGGCTGTCAAGGTTCTGATAAACACATACTGTGCGTTGGCTTTGATGCCGTGTGACACAGCATAGTTGGTGATCTGAGCACTGAGAATGGTGGTGACTCCGTAGTGTCTTCCACGGGTCGCAAGCTTGTCTATCGAGTCGGTGTAGCCACGGTTCAGATCAATGTCGTCAAAGATAACTAAAACATTATTCTTTCCTTCATTCTTCTCCTGCAGATTTAGAATGTACTGTATCCCATCGTCAATCATGTCCACATCCATCACACACCGCTTGTCTATCCAGTCGTAACCAGCAGAGGCTTTCTTTGCGGTTGCGCTAAACAAATACACATAGTTGACCAGCTTGCGCTTCAGCAGAGTGTAGGTCAGATCCTGGATCATAAAGCTCTTCCCTGATTTACGGGACGAGAGTAGGAGGTAAAAGGCATGCTGCTCAAACTCAAACTCCGACAAACTCTGAGGTGTTGTGTCATATACAAATTCTTCCATTTATACAATAGGGTGGGATAATTTCTCACACTATGGTATACACAGATGTGTGCAATGTTCATTCCAGAAGTAGCAGAATTAGGGATCGTGGGTGCAGAGACACTGGGTCCAATAGCAGAGAGGTTTGGTGGCAAAATAGCAGGCAAGGTGCTTGGTTATGCTTCCAAAAACCCTATCATGGCGACCGCCGCGGTCACCGCACTCTCCAGTAGTTTTGGTCACCACCAGGACCATGCAATCCACACAGACATGGCAGACCATGTACAGACATTCAAGAACGTTTACTCAGAAAAATCACACAAGATTAAGGTGAGTCATGATCCTTCGATTTATTACAACAGGTATTAATAAAATTAAAAGGTTCTTCTAGCAATCGCATTGCGATTGATAGAAATCAAATCTTATTTTTTCTTGGTGACCTTCTTCTTCTTCTTGGGTTTGTCTTTGCCTTTGGGCTTTTCTTTAATTGGCTTTCCCGCCTTGGTGACCGGTATTATGGTCGTCCCTTTCACAGGCTTAATAAGAGTTTCTCTAGGGAAGCTTAGCCCTTTTAGCGGTCGTGACTTGTCAAACTTGTTCATCTATACAATCGATTTAGAAAAAAATGATTTAGTAGATTTTGATAACACCCTGGGAAACCCTGGCGTGTCTGTAAACGTAGTTGACAATGTCGATCTGGTGACTTGTCAAGGTGGATGATGGGTTCAACACAACACGGTGGTTTCTCTTGAGCACATCGTATCCAGAGTTCACTCCCTTCTTGATGGAGGCGACCGGGTCGACACAGTGGACAAATGGGTAGATGTAAAGGTTACCAGAGGAGATGGACATGTTGTTGGGGAAGTACATTGGGTAAACATAGTTTCTCAAGTCAGCATCGGACCACACAACACCGTTGTTCAAGTTGTGACCGGATTGATCCTCAAAGTGAATGTTTGCACACTGAATAAAGGTGTGTGAGTTGTCCTCGATCGCACTCATGTCACGGATGACAACAAAGGTGACCGCACTTAACTCGTTGTCAAAGTTCTGTGTAATGATCTTGTTGTTTGTAGAGCCGGTCAAAGTCTCTGTGCGGGTCTCGATGAGAGCATCGCAGAAGCGGTGGTCAACATCTCCATTGTACCGCTGTTTCATCTGCTGTTCTTCCTGTTCGGTGTAGAACTGCTCTCTCAATCTCATCTTAGACGAGCTCAAGGTGATGTCGGCATTCTCAGCACTGTTTGAGAAGTTGGCAATGTTTTCAAGGTAAACACGAATGGTGATTTCGTGTCTGAGCCCGCTAATGAGCATCTGGGTTTGATCAAGTAAGGTTTCAACGTCCAAACTGTATGTTCCACCGGATGCTGCATCGACGGTCAGGGTGGTTGCATCGTCCTTGTAGGTGACAGCATCCAAACCGTTTCTGGCCTCCTGGTGTTCAAGCTCCTCTTCGTTCTTTAAAGTGGTGTGTCTAAGGTAGGAATCGAGTGGCTCGATGGTCTGTAAAACCTCACCTGCCTGCCTGACTTCGATACGTCTGGTCCAGAACTCGGTGGACAAATCTGCCTCCCAGGCGTTTGTTGCGTCGGCATTTGCAATGGTAAAGTACAAGGTGATCTTGTCCAAGACCTGCACGTTCTGTGGGATCTTGTAGTCCATGAAATTGGCACTCGAGAAGGTGCTTGGAGTGGTTTGAGGGTTAATATCGTGGAACCTCGACTGCACATTTAAGTTGACTGCTTGGTTGCTCTTGAGGTTGTATAAACCCTTTGGTCCAACCTGTGTGGTGCCGTGAGCTGATACTGTTGGTATGGTATGAATCAGATTCTTTCTGTTCAACATTGCAAGATTGAATGGATGAGACATTTTTTCTATATATACCATCCCTATATAATATTTCACACCGGAAATAATGCAGTTCGAAATCTCGAGCTATATTATTCTAAACAAAAAAAGCAGATTATGCGTGCTTCAATGGATCGCCAAGGAGATCTGAGTATGTATCTCTACGTCTCTTCTCGTCCAACACGTAGTTGGTAATTCTCGAACTTAATTCGAAAATGGAGTTTGATCCAAATCTAGAGGCGTATTTCCTGAACGATTCCGACTCTGGACCAGCCTTGTTTAAGCTTATGATGATAAGCTTACGGGTCTTCTCGAACTCTGAATCAACTGGTAAGAGATCGAGGATTCCAACACTTTTGTCCTCCTCAACCCATTTGTCTGTCTGCCAGGTTTTCACCTTCATGGAGATCTTGAGGTCATTTTTATCCTTCTCAATCTCTGCTCTCATCTTAAGCATCTTCATGTAGTCAAAGAGTCTATCCTCTTCGCTCTTAGAGACCGAGGCAGGTGAGATGTCCTTGCTGGTATTTGCTGTATTGAACTCTGAATTGTCAAGATTGTTTCTTGTTCCTTCACTCATTTATATAATATGATCTATATATTTTAAATTCCTTTAGAGAGCCGTAACAAACGGCTCTGCAAAGAACCGTGTGGAAGCATACATGAACATGCCTTCAAACATGCCCGGGAAGAACCCTATCTTGTAGAAATTGTTTGGTAACAGGATCTCCTTGGAACCGCTGTACAAGGCACCATACAAGGGTGGTTCGATAAGCATCGCCTCTATTGCCTTCCCAAAATTGCCGTTCGCGTCCTGTTGTTGTAATCCCAAAAGCATGTCTCCTATGATGTCTGTCACAACAAATGCTGCGGCGGATGATCCGATTTCGACCATCATTTCTCTTGACTCTAGTGGCATGCCGTAGAAGAATGTGTTTTTAAACACCGTCAACCCAACTCCGATTAGTGGAGGCACAAATAAATTGGCCATTGATTTCCCTGAGATGATACTCATTCTATATATATATTAATCAATGAGATTAATTTGACTTCCCTGCATCAACAAGTTGAGCATCTAAAAATGGACCTCCAAGCACTCCACACACACTGGCAAGAATGGCCTCTTGGTATTGCTTAGACTGGATGTTTGGAAGCTTCAACCCTTTCAATGCCACAACGCTGTAGAAACCTGAGGCAACCAGCACTTCGACCAGCTTGGCTGTGTTTGAGTTTGGATCTTCAATCTTTCCTGCCTTACTCAACATACTTGTCAAGGATGACCCCGCGAATTGCCCAGCCATCATTATAGATGCCTTTTTAAAGCTGTCGTTCTGATTGTCTCCACTGTACCAAGAAATGGCCGAAATAGCCACTCCTGCGGCAATGATGTTGGACAACTGGTTCTTGCCTGTCTGTTCCAGCTCTTGAAGATTGATCAACGATGCGAACGAGGCGTCCTCCACTTGGTTTTGATTGTGTCTTTTCATTTAATTATATATATGTATATTATATTATATAATGTGCGAATGTGCAAGTAAAAAGATCGTGGTGTTTGATTCCAGAGACAGAGCGAAATCCACCGACAGTGCAACCGACTTTCTGGTCCATCTTAAGAAGCCTCTGAAACACTGCAAGGAGGTAGAACTGAAAGAGGTGATTTTGCCCTGGACCATGTACAACATCTCGGCATCCAAAGCCAACCACCAACTCAGTTTTAAAGAGGTTGGCTTGGATGCAGCAACCATCACCATCGCTGACGGGCAGTATGGCATTGTTTCGCTCTGTTCGGCCATCGAGACCGCCATGAACAAAGCTTCCCTGGTGTCCCAAACTTTCACAGTGACCTACAACACCAATACAATGAAGGTCGGCATCACGGCCTCGACAGACGCCTTCATCCTCTATGGCTCGGTCTCGATTCAAACCACCGGTCTAGAACAGGAGTTAGGCTTTCTCTTGGAAACAACATCCAACCTTACCAACACTTCAGACAACGTTCCAAAAATCCTATCTCCAGAGTACGTTTTGCTCTCGATCGATTTTATCGCAGACAATGTCAACACGCTGGACCCCAACAAGAATGCATCGTTTGTGCTCTCGTCCAATTTAAACGCGTCTTCGGACGTTGGTGGCACAGTGCTTCACCTGACCGCTGAGAGCACTTTCAAGCAGGTCATCAAACACCTCGATGTGAACCTTCAGCATTTCAGAATTTCTTTGAGGGACGAACAAAACGTGCTGTTGGATCTGAACGGCTGTGACTGGAGCTTAATCCTTGCTTTCTCTTTCTAACACCATAGTATAAATGATCTGTGAACAAATAATCGAATACCTGGTAGCATACATACTCGGTGTCCTCAGTCTGCTGTTGTTCCAGTACATGAGGTTGTACATCGATGCGAACAACAAGCTGATAGAGATGTCTGAGACCCTGAACGAGGAGTTGAGAGACAAGTATGACGACCTCTGAGTCTAGTTGAACTTTATTGTATTCTATTAGTATAGAATAGAATGTCCAACGACTATGAGATTTTAAAGACAAAGTTCAGCAACTTCCAGAAGTTTCTTGGCACCATTGGAGACGCCGATAAAGTCGCCAAGTTTTCCAAGCTGTCACACGATCAGTGGCTTGTTTTAGCCTCTGCCAACATAACACCCTACTTAAAGAGCAACACCATGGATCATGCGGTAACAGAAATGTGTGACCAGCTCGGGATTGACAAGACCATTGAAGAGAACATAGACAAGCTCAATAGATACCTAAATTGCTTCGCAGAGTACCTGTCACAGGACAACATGCAGGAAGTTGTCCAGGAAAAGGCCAAGGAGATTGAGCCGATCGATGATGAGGACGATCCATACCTCAAAATGCTGTCTGGCATCAGTATGTAATTTCTAATTGGACTGTATACCATATAGAAAGATGCGATTAACCGACGCCAAAAAAGCCCAGATTATGGCAGACTATGAGTCTGGCAAGTACACAGTCAAAGCCATACTCGCTAAGAACAAGATAGCCAAAGCAACGTTCTACTCTGTCAAAAAAGCATTCGACGCTCCTGATCCGAAAGCAGACCCTGAACCAGAACCGAAGCAGGCAACGTTCGAAGAGGAGTCTGATGATGAGTCTATCATCGAGGCACCAAAGCCCAGTGTGCGTTCAAAGACGTTCACTGTGGATCCAATGGAAGGGATTCAGCAATTAAATCCGACCGAGTTTCCTGATGAGGACTTTGCATCAGAGTACGAAGCCGAACCAGCCTACCAGGATCAGGAGATGGAGCAGAGATTGGACCAAACTCTGCCTCCAAACATACACAACAGCTACAATCCAGGTCAGGACATTGATCCTTTCAACCTTGATGTGGACCAAGACATCTCTTTTGACAATGTGATGAACGAGTTTAACCTGTATGACCCACAGAACATGGTGAATGCCATACATGATTCTAAGAACAAGCCTAAAGATGAGCATGGAAAGATTCCCAAGTCTATGTATGACCCCAAGAAGGTGTTTAAGGAGGATTTGAAAGAGGAAAAGCGTGTGACTGATGCTGAGGAGAAGCAGAAACACATCTACACCATCCGTAAATACATCTATGCGTTCAAGGATAACCTGGGTCTGCAGTCTATTGTTGGGAAGACCCATGTGCACAGAGAAAAGTTTGTGTATGTTTTGTTTAATAAAAGTCTGAATGAACTCCGCAAAATAGAGTCCATGATCAAGTACCATGTCCGGGCAGAGCTGTCTGGTACCAGTCAGGTGTTCGAAACCATTGTCCTTGTAGGGGTCAAATTGGTGGAGACTATTGGTTCAAGGACCGGTTTGAGGTTTGAAGGTCTGACCTCTGAGGTTCAGCAGGAGATAAATGAGAAAGGTCAGATGTATGTTCTGCTTCAAGAGATTGGGATAGAAATGGGAGTCGATGCATACACATCTCCTAAGAAAGAACTTGCGTTTAAACTGGGTATGAAGCTGATGGAGTTGGACTCCAAGAACCGAATGATTGAACGTCACATGGGCTCTAGAACACAACCATCCTCAACAAATGTTGCAACTAAATTGCAAAATTCGTTCAATGAGAACCTGTCGTCAAAGTACGATGACCTTTAAATATTAATTTATCTATTTTATTACACTCGCTGCAGTTTTCTCTGCATCGAGTTTTTCCATGTATTTCTGTGCCATCTTGCCCAACCGTTTGGCCTTTCCAGGTCCACCCTGTTTGTTACTGATAGGACCTTCAGCACCAGCAGAGATCATAGTTTCCCGTATTGTATCAACCTGGTTCCAGACGCCGTTTTCGACCTCCTGTCCTGTTTTCGTCATGTAGATGGACAGTGCCACCGTATTCATCATGTTCTGGAGAGCATGTTTATCGGTGCTTTGACCACTCTTTTTTGCAAGCGCCATCACAGCGTCTACACTGGTCCCCATGGCGATTGAAATTGCATCACTTGGGTGCTCGACATGTCCCATTATCTCCTTCTCCTGTTTTGGGCTTACAAACACCTCTGCTGGTCCACTGGAATCTGATGAATCTGGTATTGTTGGTGGGGATGTGACTCCACTCAACTTTCTACGACCCATTCCAACATTCTTACCAGTTGGCTTGGTTGGGGTTATTGGTTTTGATCTTGATTTTGGTGCTTTTGATGCAGGGGTCATGAAAGGATCTGCTTTGGCAGGACCTGGTGTACCTGAGTGGAACACTTCTGGGGGTGTGGCTTTAGCCTTTCCTCTCTCTGTTTCAAGGGCATTTTGAACCTCCAGATCGATCATGTCCTGCAGATCAGTATTCGAAATCAGAGTGTGCTCATCTGGGATCGGGGTGGGTACATTCACGTTCACTGTCTTGGGGTCTGAACCACCAGTAGACCCGTGGAGCTTTCCATCCCTTCCTTTTAAAACACTGGCTGCCTGCTTTAAATCGCCTGCTGTGTTCAACCAGATCCTGGAGGTTGGGTTCAACAAAGGTCTGTGTGTGATGATGGGATTGTACGCGTCCCCTTGGTACAAAGCATCAATCTTCTTCCAGTCTAAATTAAAAGTTTTAAAGCCGTACATTTTGTCGTCCAACCCTTCAATGTTCTTCATCTTCGGGTTGTATGAAGGGTTGATGTTTGAAGGAGGGGTTTCTTTCTTAAAAAACTCAACCCCTTTGGCAGTGTGCATTCCCCGAGCCATCGATGGTTCAATAACGTTCGAGGCATGGGTCATATCCTTCAGTTCAGGGTCAGGACCGGTGTGAACCTGTTTGTGAACCTTGGTCAGGTCTTGGAAGTTAAATCGAGGGTCGGGTTTCCACATTGGAGCTGGTTGACCCATGAGTACCCCAGTTCGCATCCCGTACTCTATATTTCCGGCAGTTGAAGCAATTAAATGATCTCCTGTAGACATACTATTATATGTAAACTACCGAGATATTTAATCTCGCTAATTCAGTTCTGCTTATAAAAGGTTGGCAAAGTCACGGGTGATCTTCTTTCCAATTCTTGTGTGGTTGAACCAGGAGCCCAACACTATCGCACCAGTTACTCCTATCAGCTTCCAGTGGTTCTCAAAAAAGGTTTCCTTAACATTGGATCGAACCGGTAGCACACGCATGTTTGGGTACTCGGCTCTAAACTCTTCAGCAATTTCATTTGCTTCGGCTATGGTGAAAGCCAAGAAGTTGTTGTCATTCATTTGTAGCATTCTATATACTAGCTTTAGATTTTAGAGATCAAACCAAATGCCAGCACCGCACCTAAGATCCCTATGATAGCAAACTTGTGCTCTCCCAAGATGCTGGTACCATCAGAGTTGAACTGATCTCTCAATGTGCTGGTACCATCAGAGTACTGATCACCGTTGGTGTAGTATCTCAAGTCATCTGGAATGTCTGGGTTGTCGTTCTCGTATTGTGTTCCGATGGCGTCCTGCTCTTTTTGTGTCAGAGGTCTACCAAGGGCATTTTCTTGGTTTACAAATGCTTCCATTTCACTTACCATTCTATTTGTTCTATACATCAGCCTTAGATTAATTTTAACACCAGCTCGATCACAATGATCCCACCGATCACTATCAGTCCAGGCTTGATCAAACCTGTCAGCTGGCTGTTGTTAGGACCAAACATGTTGCCAAAATCGAACTGCTGACCCGCCTGTTGTCCAGGCTGTTGTGGACCACCACCCATTAAATTGGTTGTGCCAGCGATTAAAGAACCTCGCTGGTCCACACCTTGAAACTTGTTGGCCACCATGCCAATTGGGTTTAACCCACGTCCTCTGTGGTCGCCATTACACCCGCTCCCATCACATTGGCCGAACGTTAACGAACCAGTAATTCCATCTCCAACGTCGTCTAAGAAATCAATAAATCCCATTCTATTCTATACAACTACTCTACATTTTTAACTTTCTTCGCCTCGTACTGTTGTCTCTTCCGTAGGTTAATCGCTTCCCTGTTTGCGTCACGATACACTTTCCGCTTTAAATTCTTGGCTTCTTTTAAAGTTTGTCCAAAATTTTAAAGACCAAAGTAACACCAACCCCAACAATAACCAAAGGCATGATCATTGATGTAAAACTAGAACCGAGCATACCAGCAAAACCGCCACTATCACCGCCACTACCACCGCCGCCAAAGAAACCACCCATCATCTGCATTGGCATCTGCATGAGTTGAAATGGTGCTTGAAGTAAACCTCCTAAAATATCAGACATTCTATATATGTATGGAGTCGAAAAAAATAAAAAAATGTGGATGAGTAAAATTCTATATGTCAAAATTATACTCACAGCTGAACTGTTATAGATGTGTGTTACTAATATAACGATACACAGGCGACCCACATCCATTGAATTAATCGGACTCATTCCTTTAAGTCTTGCTTGTCGAGCAGATCTTGTTTGTCGAGCAGATCTTGTTTGTCGAGCAGATCTTGTTTGTCGAGCAGATCTTGTTTGTCGAGCAGATCTTGTTTGTCGAGCAGATCTTGATTCCGCTTGTGCATTGCCGACCGAGTGTGCTTTGAGAAGTTTGTGTACCCATACCCTCTGTCGCATGCCTTGCAGTGTCGCTTGGTACGAGAGAAGGCATCAAACTTCTCCTTGTTCTTTCGGTAGTAAGTGAGCATGTATGCCTTGTGCTTGTCGTTGTTCTCCTTGTGGTATTCTGTCATGTACGCAATGTGTTTTGCTTTGTTGTCCTGGTAGTACTGCTGTTGGTACGTCTTGGTATTAAGTGTTAGATCGATGTCTGCCATCCTTTATATTTATATATAACGTGTTTATCTTTAAGTCATTTTTCTTTAAGTATAAAATCAAGTATTTCTAGTGATACACTTGGTATCAGTAGAATCAATTTACTGGACTTGAAACTTTAGAGAGAGATGTGGGTAAGCCATTGCAACAATCTTGTGTGCAATTTCGTACGGCAGTCCTGCCTCGATCAGGTCATCGACAAGTATGTATTTACACATTCGTTCCTTTGGATCGTTGTTGTCTTCACAGTTCCAAGAGTGACACATTTCGCACATGACAGGCATATTTATATATAGTTATAAGAAGAAATTTATCTTTAAGTACTTGTTCAGAATCCGAGGGATACTTAAAGATTTGGGTTTATATATAGTTATTAATAATATCATGGAAAACAAAGACAAAGTATTCACATCCACTCACCTCTCACAGCTCGTGCAGGAAAAGAAATACGATGAAGCTAATAAGTATATTAGTTCGTATTTCTTTAAGTCCGGCGCCAACTGCTACGTTCGGAATGGACTGACCAACAGGTTCGACATCTACAAGCTGGTTGATGCCAAAACATTAATACCAAAGGACTGCAAAACCTGCTTCCCAAACACCAAGACAACCGAGTACAATGCTCGAGATTATTTGGAGACCACCAAGTTCTATGCAACTGAGCACCTCCCCACAATCAACTTCCAAAAGCCCACCAGCTTCACCGCTGTGAACGAGGCAGGAGTCAATGTAACCCACCTCAACATGGCCAAACCGGGTGTCTCGTTTGGCGGGGTTGAACCAGATAGAGAGAAGCTCAAACCCAAACTACAGATGGTCTATGACCACATCAAAACGGTCTGGGCCAACAACGATGAGGAACATTACCAGTACATTCTAAAGTTCCTAGCCTGCTCCATCATGGGTAGGAAAGTGAGAAAGGTTTTATACCTGCAGTGTGACAAAGAGCGCTCGGGTCGTGGCTCGATCCTCGGCTTCATTAAGAACATCATTGGAGAGCGCATGTACACCACCAGTGCTGTAGAAGAGGTGACCAAGTACAACAAACAGTTCGAAGGTAGGTCATTGATTGTGTTGGATGAGCTTCCAGAAGATGGCTCAAACTTCAAGACCATTGGTGATGCTATGAAGTCGCTGGTGACTGAGAATCACTTTGGGTGTAGAGACATGTACAGTGCTCCTTATCAGCAGAAGAACACCTTCAGCTTTGTGATCACCTCACAGCACTTCAGTGTCAACCTGACACAGACCAACAACAGCCGTTACTTCTGTCCAACCATCAACACGGTCTACTGTGGAAACACAGAGTATTTCAAGAAGCTTCACAAGGTCCTCGCAAACCGAGAGATCCAGAAGCTGTTCTTAGAAGACATGGAGACATTCTTCAAGACCAAGTGTAAGAAATGGAACGAAGATGACATGCCAAACAGCGCTGTGAAAACAGAGAAGCTGATCGAGTCGCTCCCACGGTTTGTAAAATGGTTTAAGAAGGAGTATGCTCTCAAGAAGCAGACATTAAACATGTCCACCTCTCAGTTTATGGAGGAGTATCAGACCGAGACCAACGACACATCTCTTTCGGCTCAGAAGATAGGGAGACATCTCAAAGATGTTGGGATTGAGAGCAAGGTTCTAAAATTGAAGAACGGCACTACCAAACGGTGGTACAAAATGAAAGGAGAGGACATCTACAAGGCTTTCTTAGAAAAACAGTGGATTGATGGGAACTTGGACAATGTTGAGGTTAAAGTTGAGACCGACAAAAACATCCCACATGACCTGGATGTAGGAGTTGATTCTGAGTTGGAGAAGTTGAAAGAGCAGATCAAACAGTTACAAAACATTGTGGCAGGACAGGCTGAAATGCTTGTGAAAAGGAAACCAAAAAAGCCTGAGCCTGAGTCGGATTCGGAGTCTGAAGAAGAGTCTGAGGAAGAGGAGGAATCGGAAGAAGAGACAAACGTGATCAAGGTGCTGACCAAAACAGCCACCAAGACACAGAAGTGTGACAACTTCTTCGACGCCCTGGATTTTGACGTGGTCTGTACCAAGAAGAAGAAGAAAGAGAAGTCAATTCAAATGTCCACCTAAGAGAAACCCAAAAATATAAGGGGCTTAAAGACAAGTTTATATATAGTTATATAAAGTAAATATATATGAGTCAAGTGAGCAACCTGGTACACCAAAATATGGGAGTTCGGGAGAACAGCGTAGGGAAGGCTTCCCGGGTCCGAATCGTGGACAAAGATGGCAAGATGATGCAGCCAGCCGAGATCAAGATCCTGGCCAAAGAGATTGAGGCAAAGTACCCAAAAGCAGATGGAAACCTCATCCTAATCAAAGGGTACAGTATTCAAGGACCACGCACCTTAAAGTCAGGGACAGGTGAACTGACCTTCAAAACAGAAGAGGAGTACTACCACGGAAACGTCAAGGATGAAGGCAAGTTCATGGAGTTCACCGAGCTTCACATCACAGTCACCAAGTTCAAGAAAAACTGAGAACAAGAAATTCCAAAAAGTCTAGGGCTTAAAGGTTTGTCTATATATATAACTATATATAAATAAACAAATGTCAGATCAGAATCAAGAGTACATCATCTATTATAAGTGCTGGAACGGCGGTTATAACACTATCAAGAACATCAAGGTAAGGAAGAGTCCGGCCAAGTGGTACGAGAAGCTCAACGCAGATGTTGAAAGGAGGTACGAGCTTCCCAAAGGGTATGAGGCATCGAGTGCAGGCTTGGCGCTGTACAGAGACGACTTTGAGCTGTGGTGCTCACAGCTGAAGAAAAACTTTGTGAAGTGTTTTGACTACAAGTTCTACCACGACCACAAGCGATCACCGCTGCTGGTGCTCAACATGATTGACAAGGCCTGGCAGCACAAAATGAAGGACATGCCGGATGCCATTGAGTACCGGTGGATCGAGAGCTGTAATAACGGCGGGCTTACCTATTTTGATGAGGAGGCCAGAGAGTACACAGGTGAGTCGTACGGGTATGATTTCAAAGGCTACTACCCAGAGAACATGACCAAGATCCACGTCCCTGTTCGCAGAGGCGATGAGGTGATTCTGGGCAAGCTCCCAAAGAAGTTGGTGCTCGGATACTACCGCGTTAAGATCACCTCCAAGCACCCACATGTCACCAAGGTGTTCAAGTTCAGCAAAAATAATGTCTACACAAATTACGCTGTAGAATTTGCTCGAGAAATCTCAAAAAAGTTCAAACTGCGCTTAGAGCTGGTCGATGACGGCCAACCGAACGGATATCTGTACGAGAAGGTGATCACGGGTGAAAGGCTTTTTGGTGAGTGGTTCAGGGTCATAAAAAAACTCAAGACAGCCTTTCCCAAAAACGGACTGATAAAGAACCTCTCTTCAGGTCTCTGGGGACGCATCTGTAAAGGCAACGTGGTCAGGCTCTCGTTTGATCAGCTGGATGAGTATGATGTCTCGATGGGGTCAAAAACAAAGCACAGGATTCTGGACCAGCATGCCAATGCAGATGGCACCGAGTACTTCGAGGTGCTGAACAACAACCAGCCTTACACCTTCGCCTGTGGCAGAATGAAAGCACTGCTCACCTCGTATGGGCAGGTGAGAATGGGGAGGACAATTGCTGAGTCAGGAAGCATCTCTAAAGTGATCCGAGTGCAGACAGATGATGTGGTGTACAAAGTTCACAAAGAGTTTGATGAGCCGACGTTGGTGCGTGAAGACAAGACTAGCGGGCTGATCATCTGGGTCAACGTGAACAAGTATATTAACTGTGACTCAAGCACCTTCCACGGAAGCTGGACAGAGAAAGAGAAGCTGGGATTGGATTGATTTCACTTCTTATTAAACTCCTTGATCTCTGGTCCAAACCCATCCTGTTTTAACTGTGTGGCTGGCTCCCAAGTGGCATCCTTTTTGAGGTAATTTTTCCAATGCACAAGATAATGAATTCTGTTCCTTATCTTCTTCTTTTCTAAGAGTTGTTTCACTATAAACTTGGACTCTGTAACTGCTTTGTCCTTGGAGATTTTGAGTTGCTGTGGAGTGTACGAAACATTCGTTTTACCTTCCAGCTGGTACCTGTACGGCACAGCGCCAGGGTACTGAAAGATCTTCACAATCTTCTTTGGAACCGGATCCCAACGGTAATCACCCGATCTAAACTTTTCATCTTTTAAGGTCTGACCCAGCGCATTTTTTGGTTTGTCTAAAAGGGCGTGAACGATGTCCCCTACATTGAATTTCTGCCTCACCAACGTGTCTACCCACTTGTACTGCGGATTGACGGGGAGAGTTTTTTTTCTGTACTTGTTTAACTCTTTTCGGACTATTTTAATCACATTGTCCCACTCCTTGTACACATCTTCTGTCTCTATCTCTTTGGAGTTCATGTACTCATTAAACAGGCGCCCAAGCTGTCTGTTTAATGACTCCACCGTGGAGTTCTGAGTGTGTCGTCCAGGGACAGCGGTCTTTTTGAAAATGCTCTGGTCAGTCAGGTACTTTGCAAACTCGCCCTTGAACTCAGACCCATCATCCACACTGACGCTGGCTTTTGGTTTTTTGATGTACTGTCGTCTAAACATTTTTTTAAAGGCTGTCAGCACACTCGCTGCTTTCTTTCCTGGCAATGGCTCTATATCAAACAGGTCTGTGGCCAAGTCTACAACCACCAACAAGTATTTGAACCCCGTATCGGTCTCTGGGAGGAACAACAGATCGGCAGAGTAGTTGTGGTACTGCTTAAGCGTTATGTTGTCTTTGACCTTGGTGAAGGTCTTGGCTTTCTTGGCCACGGCTGTCAGGTCTAAGTCTTTCTCATCCTTCTTGATCCCTATCTTTCCAAATAAATCTTTGAAGCTCATATGCTATACACTGACAAGAGAAAACAAAAAAAACTCAGAAGCGGTTGGTTTGAATATAGGTTGTGTACTTGGAGTGTGACTGTGTGTGAGACGAGAGAGATAAGCTCAAGCGTCACTAACCTCTGTATCAGACTCGATTGGCTCTGGCTGAGTGGTGTCAATCATCCAGCCTTGCCAGAGCCAGAGCCAGAGCCAGAGCCAGAGCCAGAGCCAGACATCTCCAACATGCCAACATCCACAAACTTCTCGTCGCTGAAGTGGTCCTCGTGGCTACCGAACTCGAGCACGTGGAAGAGCATCTGCTTGGTCGTGGCACTCGGATCAATCACCTCGTAGATGACCTCGTACTTGCGGTACTCGGCATGGTACTCGTCGGTCGGGAGCACGTCCATCTCGAGGCGCATCATGGTACCGAGGACGTGGTCGGTGGCTGGGAGCTGACGATCGGTGAACGCGATGAACCCTTTCTCAATGAACAGCGGTACCGACCCGATCTTGACGAGCTTGACAATCCACAGCGCAGAGGCAGAGTCGGTCATCTTCCACACCCACTGGTAGCCCTCGGACTGGTACATCCCGAAGCATCCCATCTTCCGCATGATGAAGGTGGTCACGGTGGTGGAGT
>Ga0209712_10001686_pt1 | contig 18619 bp, 19 predicted proteins | sample ArcOceMetagenome_FD_187443 | JGI IMG/M metagenome (GOLD analysis project Ga0209712, IMG submission 187443) | Marine eukaryotic phytoplankton communities from Arctic Ocean - Arctic Ocean - Greenland ARC118M Metagenome (SPAdes) (version 2) | ecosystem: Environmental > Aquatic > Marine > Oceanic...
TCATGGCGCGATACGCCAGAGGGGCGCTTGGCTGAGATTATAGTGCTGGATCAATTCTCGCGAAATATCTATCGCAACTCACCGCTGTCATTTGCAACGGATTCACTGGCCTTGGCGCTGTCCCAAGAAGCTATTCGTACCGGTGCAGATAAAGAAGTTGCTGAAGGTATGCGGAGTTTCTTCTATATGCCATTTATGCACAGTGAATCAGTGGCAATACACAAAGAGGCGGTTTCGCTGTATGAGGCCTATGGCAATGAAGGCAATTTGACGTTCGAATTGCGCCACAAGGCGATTATTGATCGGTTTGGCCGCTATCCCCATAGAAATGAGATTCTGGGGCGAGATTCCACGGCGGAGGAGGTTGAGTTTTTGTCACAACCAGGATCAAGTTTTTAATATAAAGGCTCATGCTTTAAGTGGGACGTCTTGACGCTATAGCGTTGTAGCGTTATTCTTCTTTGTACTTAAGGAGAAGTAATATGAGCACTTTATCTAAAAGAGCTACAGTCTATTTTGACCCCACGATCCACCAGGCGTTGCGTATGAAAGCGGCATCTTCACATCTGTCTGTATCGGAAATCGTTGATGAAGCCTTGCGTATGCAGTTGGCCGAGGATCAGGAAGATTTGTCAGCCTTTGACTCGCGAGTTAGAGAGCCTGAAATGTCTTATGAATCCCTGCTAAAAGACCTGAAGAAGCATGGCAAAATATAAAGTAACGTTTAAAAAATCTGTTGCTAAAGATTTACGTAAAATCGCCAACCCAGATATTAAACGGATTTTAGGCAGAATTGATGAACTCGCCGATGATCCCAGAGGAGCTGGATGCACCAAGCTCTCTGCTCAGGAAAGGTATAGGGTAAGGGTTGGGTTGTATCGAATAATCTATGCAATCCAAGACGCCGAGCTTGTTGTTCAGGTCGTCAAAGTTGGCCATCGAGCGAATATTTACAAAAGCGCTTAAAACACCAAGTGGAATCAATAGGGCGACTACTTGATAGTTGCCCCTGATCTTTCTGCGGTCTAGCCTACAGTTCGCGCCGGAACACCCAGCTCTTTTAGCTTCGCCGCCATATCTTCAGCCGAGGTGGCGGGGCGAATCTTCTTATCGATAAACAGAATCTTCCCGTCTGTGCCTATATAAAACGTATGGCGCTTGGGCAGGCCATAAACAGCAAGCACATCATAGGCCTTGGCAGCTTTCTTAGTTGGGTCGCTCAGCAGCGGGAAGTCCGCTTCGTAGGCTTCGGCAAATTCAATATTCTTTTCGATTGGATCGACGCTGGCCATAAAGTAGGCAACCTCTAAACTTTTCAGAAGGTGACCATTGTCTGCTAGAGATTTGCACTCGATGGTGCAGCCGCCAGTAAAGGCTTTGGGATACCAGGCAATCACTACGGCTTCTTTGCCCTCAAATTGGCTGACGCTGTATGACTCACCATCTGTGGCTTCGAGTAAAAAGTCTGGTGCCTGATCGCCGACTTCCAATGCCGTTGCCGTGCTGGCAGCTAGGCTGAATGTGATCGCTGTAATAAATGTCTTAAAGTTCATGTTCGGTTCCCCTTTTTTTATCTTAGGTGCTGTCTTCAGTGTCGTCTTAAATATCTTCTTATTATTAAACCGCCGCACATTAGCAGCGCCATGATCACCACCGGCCATGAGCCAGTTTGTGAAAAAATTGTCTGTCCGGCTCTTGGCCTGATATTGCCGCTGAGTTCGCCGGCACTAAACTGTTCCAGTTGCTTCTCTATCTTGCCGTGATGGTCAACTATCGCGGTAACACCATTACTCGTGCCGCGTAGCATTGGCTTGGCGTTTTCGATGGCGCGCATTCGAGCCATCTGCATATGTTGCTGTGGGGCAAATGAATCACCGAACCAAGCGTCGTTGCTGACGGTTAGGAGCAGGGTTGCCTCGCGACTGATATGGGCGACCAGATCCGGATAGACAATCTCATAACAAATTGCTGTGGCCATGGGTTCGCCCGCTACAGTCAGCAGTGGCTGATCCTGAGCGCCAAGGGAAAACGATGACATGGGCAGATTAAAAAATCGAATCAAGCCGCGCAGTAACCCTTCTAGTGGAACATATTCGCCGAAGGGCACTAGACGGGTCTTGTCATACTGTCCCCTAGCGGTACCCAGAGCCAACACCGAGTTGTAATACCTGCCACTGCTCCAGTCTTGAGTAGGTATACCGGTTAACAGGGCGGTTTGGTTCACTTTTGCGGCCTTGTCCATGCCTGTAAGAAAGTCCCTGGCACGCTTAGGTGTTGCTGGAATAGCGGCTTCTGGCCAGACTATTAGGTCGGCGCCCCAGTGGGCTTCAGTCTGTTCTTGCAGTTGGTCGAGGATGCTCTGACGTTCGCTGGTAGACCATTTTTTATTTTGATCAGTATTGGGCTGAACCAATACTACGGAGAGATTTTTGCCGGTTTCCTGAGTCCAATTGACGGACTTAAGTAAGTAACCGCTTATGGCTAAAGCCACTAAAACTGCGCAAGAAACCTTCAAACCTAGTTGGATAGGTAGCTTCTTTCCAAGTAATTTTGAGCTTAGCTGAGCAAGGGTCGCCGCTGCCAGAGCAGTCATAAAACTCAGCCACATCACGCCGCCAATCGGTGCCCAGCCGCTGAGCCAGGTGTCGGTGTGAATATAGCCAGCATAGAGCCAAGGGAAGCCGGTAAAGATCCAGCTGCGAACCCATTCGCTGAGCACCCATATTGCTGGCAGTCCCAACAACCAAGACGCTGACGTCTGCGGGATTAGCGCACTGAGCGCAAAGGGTAGAGCAAAGAGTAAGGCCAGAAATAAACAGAAAAGGGCGGTTGCCAATAGTGCCAGGGGCGCCGGGATAAAGCCGTGTTCATGGATGCTGACATAGACCCAGCTGACGCCGGCAAAGAACATGGCAAAGCCAAATACGCTGGCTTTGGCTATGGCTTGCTTAACGTTTTGATGCTGTAACTTGTAAAACAGCAGGGCGATACAGGGAATCGCGATGGGCCAGAAATTAAACGGCGCCAGCGCCAGTGGCAGCAGTGCTCCCGAGGCAAATAAGAGGAGAAATGTTTGCCCGCGGGCTGAGCGCATCATGAACTGAGCTTGGTGACTTCCAGTTTGCTGATTTTACGGTTATCACCATCGGTGACTTTAAAGGTAAAACCATCAAAGTCGATACTCTCGTTAATTTCGGGCAGTCGCCCAAAGGCATGCAGCACCAGACCGCCGATGGTATCAAACTCATCGTCGACCAAGCCGACATCAAAGAACTCATTAAACTCGCCAATCTCGGCGATCGCTTCAACATCAAAACTGCCATTTGCGGTGGCGATTATGGGTGCCTCTTCGTGCTCATCGGTCTCATCTTCGATCTCGCCGACAATCTCTTCAAGAATATCTTCGATGGTCAGCAGCCCGGAGACGCCGCCGTATTCGTCCACCACAATGGCCATGTGGTAGCGCTGTTCGCGAAACTCTTGCAGCAGCACATTGAGGCGTTTGCTCTCGGGAATAATGGTGGCGGGTCGCAGTAGAGATTTAAGGTCAAAGGAGTCGTTGCCCGACAGCAGCAGTGGCAGCATTTCTTTGGCCAGCAGGATGCCCTTAATATCGTCAGAGGATTCGCCAACTACAGGAAAGCGTGAGTGCTGAGAGCTGATTACCACTTCAAGCACCTGCTCGAGGGTAAAGTCGTCGTCAATAATGACCATTTGCGAGCGTGGGATCATAATCTCCCGGGCCTGCTGGTCGGATACTTTTAGCGCCCCTTCCATGATTTGCAGCACGCTGGCATCGATAATCGATTCATTCTCCGCACTGCGCAACATATCGGCAACGTCTTCGCTGTTGCGTGGCGTTTGTGAAAAGGCCCGACCAATCCGTTCAAAAAGGGATTTCTCGGGTGCGCCATTGGCTGTTTCTTCATTCATTGTTAGTTGCTCGTGACTTCAATAGGGTCGTCGGAGGACTCGTCGAGAATCCGGTAGGGGGGAGGGAAGTCTAGAACCAGCATAATCTCTGTTTCTAAACTCTCCATCTGTTCGGCGTCTTGATCTTCAATATGATCGTAACCGAGCAGGTGCAATACGCCATGGATCACAATATGTGCCCAATGTGCGGTGGTTGTTTTTTGTTGTTCAGCGGCTTCGCGGACTAAAACCGGGGCGCAGATCACCAGATCGCCGAGAATCGGCAATGGCTCTGGGGAGACTGCATCAAAGGGGAAGCTGAGAACGTTGGTGGCAGCGCTTTTGCCGCGGTAGCGCTGATTGAAATCGGCACTCTCCAACTCATCGACAATACGAATACTCAGCTCGCATTCATCCCGCTCGTCACGTATGGCAGCGCTTACCCAGCGCTTAATACTGTCTTCGTCGGGTGAGTCTTCAGAGGCGCAGGCCTTCTGAATGTCGATGGATAGATTCATTTATGGGTTATTTATTCAGTTTTCTCGTGGGCATCATAGGCATCTACGATGCTTTGAACAATAGGGTGGCGCACAACATCCCGTGATATGAAGTGGGTAAAGCTCACTTCTTGCACATCTTGCAGTACTTCGCAGGCGTGAACAAGTCCGGAGTTAACTCCCCGGGGCAGGTCAACCTGAGACATGTCGCCGGTGATAACGGCGGTTGAGCCAAAGCCTATGCGCGTGAGAAACATTTTCATCTGCTCGCGGGTGGTGTTCTGGGCTTCGTCGAGCAAAATATAGGCGCCATTAAGTGTGCGGCCGCGCATGTAGGCTAGCGGGGCAATCTCAATTACGTTGCGCTCTTGCAGTTTTGCCACGGTTTCAAAGCCGAGCATTTCATGCAGCGCGTCATAGAGGGGTCGCAGGTAAGGGTCGACCTTCTGAGCCAGATCCCCGGGCAGAAAGCCCAGCCGCTCACCGGCTTCTACTGCCGGGCGAACTAACAGGATGCGCTCGACTTCGTCGCGCAGCAGTGCCTCCACGGCACAGGCAACGGCGAGATAGGTTTTACCTGTACCGGCAGGGCCAATACCAAAATTAACGTCGTGGGTTTGAATCGCGCGCACATAGCGCTGCTGGTTAATACCGCGGGGTTTGATATTGCCTTTTTTGGTGCGAATAACGCTGAAGTTCTCGGCGTTCTCTATAGGCTCAGGGCCGCTAGCAGGCCTAGGGCTATTCTCAAGCTTAGGGCTATTCTTAGGCTTAGGGCTACTCAGTGGGGGTGTTTGCATAAACGACGCCTCTTTACGAGATGGTGTGCCGGTGGAATTGGTTTGCTGTCTGGAGTGCTGTCTGGAGTGCTTGTTCGAGGGCTGCTCCTCAGATTGCTGCTCAGGCTGTGGCTGGCTCTGGCGCAAGTTGAGGTGTACCTCTTCGGGGGACAGCTCAGCGTAATGTGCGGTTTGTTGATAGAGGTTGTAGATCACCGCAGTGGCTTGATTGGCCGCTGCAAGATCGCCATAGGCGGCAAAAAAATTGTCTCGTGAGCGAATATCAACGTCGAGACGCTGTTCGATAAGACGGATGTTTTCATCAAATTGGCCACAGAGTGCGGCTAGACGGCGAGCATCATTGGGCTCGAGAGTGAGCGTCGAGGCAGATGGTTGATTATCCGATCTTTTCAATGAGTGCTTTTGTACCTTATTTAAGAGAAGTTGTTACTAGCATAGCGCGATCTGTGAAGCAGGGTAAACCCTTTATCTTGCCCAAATAGTATAAGAACTTGATCCCTTAACGTGAATGCTTATATCCAGGCTATTTAGGCCCCTTAGTCTACCTAGACTAATTCGCCACGGAGAGAATTGCGCAGTGCCTCGGTGACAACGCTCTCCACAAAGGTGCCTATCAGTGCGTGATTATCGCTGCGGAAGTTAACCACCCGATTGTTCTCTGTACGCCCTTGCAGCTGTCCCGGATCTTTCTTTGAAATGCCGGTGACCAGAAGTGTTTCCTGCTTGCCAACCATGCGTCGACTGATCTCGGCGGCATTCTGGCTGATGCGATCCTGAAGGATTTGCAGACGCTGCTTTTTCACCGCTTCCGGCGTGCTGTCCGGCAGATCTGCAGCCGGTGTTCCGGGTCTGGCGCTGTAGATAAAGCTAAACGAGGTATCAAAGCCAATATCACTGATCAACTTCATGGTGGCAGAGAAATCCTCTTCGCTCTCATTGGGGAAGCCAATAATAAAGTCGGAAGAAATACTAATATCCGGACGCACTGCGCGCAGACGGCGAATCTTTGACTTGTACTCAATCGCGGTGTGGCCGCGTTTCATGGCCATCAATATTTTATCCGAGCCGCTCTGTACCGGCAGATGCAGGTGACTGACCAGCTCCGGCACATGGGCATAGGCCTCCATCAGGCGGTCGGAAAATTCCACTGGATGCGAGGTGGTGTAACGAATTCTGTCTATGCCGTCGATATCGGCCACATAGGGCAGCAGTTCGGCAAAATCACAGATTGACCCGTCGGGCATTTCACCCAGATAGGCATTGACGTTTTGACCTAGCAGATTGACTTCCCGAACACCCTGCTCGGCCAGGGCGCTGATCTCGGCCAGCACATCGGCCATGGGGCGACTGACTTCTTCGCCGCGGGTATAGGGCACCACACAAAAAGAACAGTACTTGGAGCAGCCTTCCATAATCGAAACAAAAGCGGATACGCCGTCGGCTTCAGGTGTTGGCAGGCGATCAAATTTTTCGATTTCCGGGAAGCTGATGTCCACCACCACGGTACCATCGGCTTTGCTGGTCTCCATCATTTCCGGCAGGCGATGCAAGGTTTGCGGGCCAAATACCAGATCCACAAAGGGTGCGCGTTTGGCAATGGCCGCGCCCTCTTGGCTGGCGACACAGCCGCCGACACCAATAATCAAATCCGGGTTAGCTTGTTTAAGATGTTTCCAGCGACCGAGCTGATGAAAGACTTTTTCCTGGGCCCTCTCGCGAATAGAGCAGGTGTTGAGCAGGATAACGTCGGCCTCTGCCGCATCATCCGTGGCGACCATCTGGTGGCTGTCCCCAAGCAGATCGCGCATGCGCGCAGAATCATACTCATTCATCTGGCAGCCATGAGTGACGATATGCAGCTTTTTGATCGGCTTGCTCGGGTTGGTAGCTTCAGTCGCGATTTCGGTCATGGAATTGGTTAATCTTTGATCAATTAAAGAGGTCGAGCATTATAGCCCTGAACGTCCAATTGGCAACATAAAGCGGCTATTTCTGGTCGTCATTTAATGGCGCTATCTAAAAACATCCTGTGCTATTATTGATGCCCTTCAAACGCACCGAATTGGCAAATCTTTCATGTCCAGTGAACCCATCTATAGAATCACCTTTTTTAATCAGGGACAGGTCTACGAGATCTATGCACGGCATGTCTTTCAAAGTGATCTCTGGGGCTTTCTCGAGGTGGAAGAATTTATCTTTGGTGAGCGCTCGCAAATGATCGTCGATCCCGCTGAAGAGAAACTTAAAAATGAGTTCTCGGGGATCAAGCGCAGCTTTATTCCCATGCAGTCGATAGTACGTATCGATGAAGTCGAAAAAGAGGGTACCTGCAAAATCACTGAGGCCAGCGCTAACGTTTCTGGCGGCAATGTACGTCCATTTCCGTTTCCGTCGATGGCTTCAAACAAACCCTCAAAAGACTAACGAGCTAGCCTGATTGGTAGTTATACCTGGCATGCTTTAAGGGTTTACACGCAGGCTGAGCAATGTATCGTTAGAGTTCGCTATGGTAGCCTTTTCGCCATAGAATGCTCGCCAGAAAGCGCCAATATTGCCGCTGATAGCGAAATAAAAAAATAGAGGTGCCAATGACTGACGCAGCGCTGGATTTACTGCCCTACGAATTTGCCCGGGTTAACCGCGTACTTTTGCGCACCGCAGAAAGTGATCTGCTATTGACCTCAGATGCGCCAGACTGGGCCATCAGTGAAGTGGTTCGCATGAGCCAGTCTAACCTGACCGTACAGACTGTTGCTGACCAAGAATTTGATGCTCAGTTGAGTCAGCTTTACAGCGGCCGTCAGAATTCCTCTGAATCGGTTATGGCCGATATGAAAGACTTTGTCGATATGGAGTCTGCGGCCGCAGATCTAGAAGACGCCGGTGATCTTTTGGACGCCGAGAATGATGCGCCGATTGTGCGTCTGTTAAACGCCGTTATCGCCGAATCCCTAAAAGAAAATGCCTCCGATATTCATATCGAACCCTACGAGAAAGAAGCCCTAGTGCGTTTTCGTCTCGATGGTGTCTTGCGCACAGTGCTGTCCCCCTCAATTCAAATTGCACCGCTGTTAATCTCCCGTATCAAGGTGATGTCAAAACTGGATATCGCCGAGCGCCGCCTGCCCCAGGATGGCCGCATGAGTGTGCGCCTCGGTGGCCGCAGTATCGATCTGCGAGTTTCTACTATGCCCTCCAGTCATGGAGAGCGAGTAGTGATGCGACTGCTGGACAAAGATGCAGGCAAACTAAAGACCGATGATCTGGGTATGCCCCAGGAGACCAAGGCACAGTTGGTTGATCTGGTGTCGCGACCCCACGGAATTATTTTGGTCACCGGCCCAACAGGCTCCGGTAAAACCACAACCCTCTATGCCGCCCTGCAACAGATGGATCGTCAGCAGCGCAATATTATGACCGTCGAAGATCCGGTGGAATATGATCTGCCCGGGATTAGCCAGACGCAGATTAACCTCCGTGCCGGCATGACCTTTGCTCGCGGTCTGCGGGCTATTTTGCGTCAGGATCCAGATGTGATTCTGATCGGCGAAATTCGCGATGGCGAAACCGCAGAGATTGCCACTCAGGCCAGTTTGACCGGCCACCTGGTACTCTCAACCCTGCACACCAATACCGCCGCCGGTGCCATCACGCGCTTACAGGATCTTGGCGTCGACAGTTTTCTGCTCGCCTCTACGGTGCGCGGCATTGTCTCTCAGCGTCTGCTGCGTAAACTCTGCACCGATTGTCGCGTCGCGGAACAGCCCAACGAATTTAATCGTAATCTGCTACAACTGCAGCCCGGCGAAGAGACTTTCCAGTCCTCCGGCTGTACTGAGTGCAACAACACCGGCTTTAAAGGCCGTCAGGCACTCTTTGAACTGGTTTCGGTCGATGCCAATTTACAGACCCTGATCCACGAAAATGCTGGCGAATTAGAGCTCGAAAGTGCCATTCGCCAAACTGTCCCCAGTATCCGCGATGCCGGCTTCGAATTGGTTCGCCGCGGCGTCACCACCATCGAAGAAGTGCTTCGTGTAACCAGCGTTTAACCCGGGGCCCTAATCATGCCAGCCTTTGACTATGCCGCCTACGACCCCTCTGGTAAACGCGTCAGCGGTGTTATCTCCGCCGACTCAGAACGCCATGCGCGGCGCCTGTTAAAAGATAAAAAGCTACTGCCCTCAGAGCTTTCTGAAGTGAGCCAGACGGCAGCAACGAAAAAGTCTGGCACTCGACGCCGTCAAGCGCGAGTCAATAATTTCGATCTATCGCTACTATTGCAGCAACAGGCGATTCTGATTGAGTCCGGCCTGCCCCTAGAAGACGCCCTGCGCATGACCATCGAACAGGCCGAAACTGAAAAGCAGCGACGCATGTTGCAGAGCTGGCGCAGTGAGATTATTGAAGGCCGCAGTTTTTCCGAAGCCCTGCGCCGCTCCCCCTATAAAATTCCCGAGAGCATTATTGCTGGCATCAGTGTTGGCGAAGAGAGCGGCCATCTGCACAAAGTGTTGATGCGCCTCGCTGAAGATCTCGAAAGCAGCGCAGAAAACCGCAAGACCATCAGTCGCGCCATGATCTATCCCGCCACCCTGATCAGCACCTCAATCATTGTTGTGGCCATTATGATGGTCTGGGTAGTGCCGAAAATTACCGCCATTTTTATCAGTTCCAATCGTGAGCTGCCGCTGGTTACGCGGATTGTGATTAATCTCAGCGAATTTACCCAGAGCTATGGTCTGTTCTCGTTAATCGTTCTGGTGGGTCTCTATCTGGGTTTTGCCCGGGCCATGCAAGACCCCCAGCGCAAGCAGCGCTGGCATCGCTTTATGTTGACTATGCCGGGTCTCGGGCGCTGGATTCGCATGGCCAATATCGCCGATTGGTCGCGCAGTCTCGGTGTACTGTTAAGTAATGGTGTACCGGCTCTGGCGGCGTTAAAAATATCCTCATCAGTGGTGACCAACCTCGATCTGCGCAGCAAGATGGAAGGGGTGACTGAGGCTATGCGTCAGGGCAGCACCTTGCATAGTGCGCTGCAGGCCGGTGATGTGGGCAGTGGGTTTTTGGTGCATATGGTCGGTAGCGGTGAGGCGTCGAGTGAGCTGGATAAGATGCTGCTGCGGGTGTCGGATTATTATTCGCTGCGGCTGAATAATGCGGTGGAGGTGTTTTTGAAGCTGATTAATCCGATTTTGATTATTTTTATGGGGGTGATAATTCTCTCCGTAGTGGCAGCAGTTATGCTCCCAATAATGGACATGAACAACATGATCTAATTACGATTGTTCTTTCGTCCTGTGGCGGCGTTGAAATTTCAAATCAGTCGGTCATTTACTAAACGTAAACTCCCTCGTGATTTGAAATTTCGCCTTGCCACAGAACAAAAGCCCTGCTCGTAATCGTTCTAAATCGAATTGGGTTGGGTTGGGTGGTTATAAATATAATTTTCTGCTGGTGAGTTATTGGCGGAGTGGAATACATTTTTAAGGGGTGTTGGAAATGGTATCTAGGAATAAGCAGGCGGGTTTTACGCTGATTGAGATGATGGTTGTGGTGGTGGTGATTGCGCTGCTGGGCTCGATGATTGGGCCGACGCTGTTTAAGAAGGTGCAGCAGGCGGAACGCACGCGCATTGCTCAGGATATTCGTGTGATCGAGGGGGCGCTGAAGTTTTACCGGTTGGATAATTATCGCTACCCGAAACAGAGCCAGGGCCTGGATGCGTTGATGACCAATCCGGGGGATGCGGATAATTGGAATGGCCCCTATCTGGAGAAGGCGCCAAACGATCCCTGGGGTGAACCCTATCAATACAATAGCCCGAGTCAGCATGGCAAAGATGTCGATGTCTTTACCTTGGGTGCCGATGGCCAGCAGGGCGGCGAAGGCTCTGAGGCGGACTGGGGCAACTGGAACATAAAGTAGTATGAGTTTTTCTCCCCGTCGCCAGGCTGGTTTTACGCTGATCGAAATTACGGTGGTGGTGGTTATTCTCGCCACCATGTCGGGGATGAGTCTGTTTGCGATCAATCAGGCTTTTGACCGTCGCTACCAGAGTCAGGCGGAAAATCTTTTAGTCTGGCTCAATCAGCTCTCTGAACAGGCGGCCCTTGAAGGGGTTGCCTACGGGATAGTCGGCGATGCCGAGGATCCTCAGCAGGGCGAGAAGTTGCAGCCAGTGGCCTATTTTCGCCAGCACTGGTTTGTCACCAGCTATCCAGAAGCCTTTGAACTAGATAATGAGGCTCGGGCGGAGTGGGTGATCACTTACAGCAATCAGTACGATGATATTGAAGATCCTCTGGTCGACGACGATGATGCGTTGGTGCCCATAGTGGCTATGTTGCCCGATGGTTATATGGAGCCGTCTGGTGAGCTTTTACTAAGCTTTGACTCAAGTCCCCTGACCTACAGCTACAGCTGGGACGAAGAGAGCGGGGCCATGACCATGCTTAAGTCTGCGCCATGAACCGATCAGCCTCCTCACGCCGTGCTCGCGGTTTTACCCTTATTGAAGTTGCCGTTGCCCTGGCCATTCTTGGTTGGGTAATGGGCAGTGCGCTCTATTTAGTGCAGCAGTACGCCGATGAGCGGATTCGCCTGCGAGAGCAATTTTATGCCTCTCAGGTGTCTTGGAATCGGCTGTTGGAACGCTACCAGGATTCGGAAAAGTGGATCTCCAAGCAACAGACCTCCAATCGCCAAACCAAAGGTGTCGCCAGTCAGGGCAGCCAGGATTGGCAGTGGCGCATAAATGTTACAGAAGCCATGGGCAATGATCTCTATCGCTATCAGGCAAAAGTGGCGCTGGATGGCGCCGAGCGCGACAGCGCCGGGCTGTTTGTCTATCTGGTGGAGAGAAACTGATGGCTAAACTTAAACTTAAGCGAAAGGCGATGCCAGTATCTCGGCGGGATCGGCAAAGCGGTTTCACGCTGATTGAAGCGGTGGTTTCGCTGATGTTGCTGGCAGTGATGTCGGTGATGTCCTATCAGGCAGTTGAAGTGATTCTCGGTACTAATGAACGCAGTCGTGGGCAGCTTGAGGACGAGTCGCAATTACATCGCGCCTGGCAGGTAATCAGCCGCGATATTATGCATCTGCGGCCGCGGGTATTTGCCGATGGTTTGGGGGGAACTGAACGGGCTTATCTCACTGATCCCAGTGACTTTGGTGTGCGCTTTAGCCGCGGTGGCGGGCCCATGGTGCGCTCGAACCCAACCGGTATCAGTCGCATTGAGTACCGGCTGAATAACGAAAATCAATTGGAGCGCCTGTCCTGGCCGATTACCGCCTCTTCACTCACCAGCGAAGGCAATCGCCTGATTCTGATCAATGCTGTGGACGACGTCGAAATTGAGCAGCTCTCTCGGGACAATATTTTCTCTCCTGACTGGCCGCCGCTGAATCAAAATCACCATGCCCTCAGTCTGCCAAAGATGATCCGTATTACCATCAAGCTGGAAAATGGCTCCGAGACTTCACGGCTGCTGCCGGGGCTCAATTTCGACCCCAACCTTAAAACTGGATCCACTGGATCTGCTGCGGGTTCAGATCCAGGGGGGAGCGCAAATGCAAACTAAGCGCCCAGCACTCAATGGCCCGCGCTTTCGGTATTGCCCACGCCCGCGCCCCCGCCAGCAGACCGGTGTGGCCCTACTGGCAACCCTGATTCTGATCTTGGCGCTGACGCTGATTTTGGGCAATATATTCTATCGCCACCAGATTGATGTCTCACAGGCAACCGGTTCACTGCACGGTGATCAGGCGGTGCTATTAGCCATTAGTGGCGAGAGCTGGGCCAGAGACCTTTTGTCTGCGGCCAATGACGATATTACAACCGATCATTTTGACGAGGATTGGGCTCAGGCGGTGCCGTTGATGCCGGTTAATGGTGGCGTGCTTGCCGGCTGCCTGGTGGATCTACAGTCACGGATTAATCTAAATAATTTTGCCAGTTACAGCAGCGCTAGCCTCAAAACCGAGCGCCAATCCAATGCTATGGGCCTAGTGAAGCTTTGGGAAACGCTACTGCGCGAGAGAGATTTTCTGGTAGATCAAAAAAGGGTGCCAGTGATTATTGATTGGCTCGACAAGGGTGACAGCATAATCAGTCCCGCCGGTGCTGAGCAGTCTGATTACAGCAGCTTTGACCCACCGCGCTTTCCCGCCAACACAATGATTGCCGACACCGCCGAGCTGGCCGCTATGGTTGGCTATAGCCTCGCCGAAGTGCAGCGCTTAATGCCCTGGATGAGCGCCTTGCCCGAGCAGACCCCGATCAACGTTAACACCGCCCCCGTGGAGGTGTTGATGGCCCTGAGCGATGGCATGGGTCGTGACTTTGTCGAGTTAGTATTAGATGGCAGACCCTTTTTAACCCTACCGGATTTTCATCAGGCCTTGGATATTCAGCTGCGGGTGGGGGAGACTGTAGTGGCTGCGCGCTGGCCAGCCAAATTGGTTGATGTGAAGTCGGATTTCTTTCAACTTAATCTCGAGGTCACATTGGGGCAGTCAAAGCTCGAGGTAAAAAGTATAATGCACCGCAGGCAATCTGGGTCTCTAGCAGTGATTCGCCGGGAGATAACGGTTGTGCCCGCGGGCGTCGCAACTGTACCATCCGTCACTGATGATGCGTTTGCAGGGGGTGTTGGTGGTTCTGGGAGAGATAGATTCTCCGACCAAGATGCAGCAGGCGGAGATGATGAGGCCTATTACCTGCGTCCACTCTGTGAAATTGCCGATAGTTATAGCAATCGCAGTACAGCACCGAGCGCTATAAATACTGTAAATAGAACAAATTAGTCCAAACACTTTAACTAATACAATAAGCAATAATTAGGAATTCGTAACAATGACATTATCTGTTGACCATCTTTACCACCTCGACCGGCATCTGCTCGGCGGTGGTGAGACAAGCAGAGCGATGGCGCTATGGGTGCCGTCCCAGCGCGTTACCGTGCATGTCATTGACACGCCCACAGCGCCACAGCGCAAATGGATCGAGCTGATTCCCTGGATCCTCGAAGACCGTATTTTACAGCCGGTGGACGAGATGCATTTTGTGCTCGGCGCCAGCTCTCTGGTGGAGGGCAAAAAACAGCTTACCGTCACCGTGATCAGTAAACAGGATATGCGCGAATGGCTGCGCATTGCCGACAATGGCGGAGCCGCAGCCACCGCTATGGTGCCCGATTATCTGGCGCTGCCCTTTGAATCTGGCCGTATCAGCATGGCCTGGTGTGAGGGCCAGTTTCTCGTCCGCACCGCCACTGACAGTGGTTTTTCCGCACCGCCAGATCTGGCTTGGTTAATGGTGCGCCGGGTTATGGCTCGCGACGATATTGCTCCACGACTGTCTATTTCACTGCCCGATGAGACTTTGATCCCCGAGGACCTGCGTGAGATTGCGGATATTAATGCCGCCGAAATCGACTGGCAGTTTGCCCCTATACCACTCTCGGCCAACCTATTAACCGCTGAGTTTCAGCCAGAGTCAGCAGAGCTATCCTCATCATCATGGCTGTCCAGCGCCGCATTGCTGGTATTGGCTCTGGTACTGGGATTTGGATATCTGCAACTCTCCAATATGCACCTCGAAGAGAGCATTGCCGAGCTTGAGGCTCAGGCAGGCAAAGGATTCAGCAATGTGTTTTTGGGTCAGCGGGCCAAACCTGAGGATATTCGCAGCAGCGGCGAGCAATTGTTGGCCAATATGTTTAAGCAGCGAGAGAGCTTGCAGGCGCCGGTTATGCGCGCCCTGACAGGTTTAGACGCCATCATGACTAACTGCGGTTGTGACTTAGATAGCTTGGTCGCCAACGATTCAGCGGTCACTTTGGCACTTAAAAATGTTGCCAGAGGCAAGGCCCAGGCGACTACTCTGCCTGGCTTTAAGGTTGATCGAAAAGTCGCTGACGGCGTCACCACACTGACATTGCGCAAGGTGAGTCAACGATGAGTGAAGCAAATATTTTAGCCGGTATCAGCACTTGGTTTGCCCAGCGTGAGCCTCGAGAGCGGGTAATTGTCGGCGCTGGTGCGGTTATCGTTGTTATTGCCGCAATCTATATGGCGCTGCTGCCGAGCCTTAGTAAAGCCGCCGAGCTGGAACAGCGTTACGCAACATTGCAGTCTGATCTGCAATGGTTGAGTGAACAGGGTCAAACTGTCAGCCGACTGGCGAACAACTGTGTCTCTGAGCGTATTCAACAAGGCGCGACCAAAGACGTGATCACACGCCTGATTAGACGCAATCAAATCCAGATGAAGACTATGGCCGAGCAATCCCAAGGCCGGTATTTACTCAACCTTGACAGTACTAGCGCCAATCGCATACTACAATTGACCCACCAGCTGGCCTGTCAGGGACTCAGTGTAAATACCCTCAATATCAGCCCTGCGAAGGCCTCTGAGACAAGCTATACAGCGCGCTTGGAGGTTCAACATGTTAAATAATGTTGCTTCATCAATAAAGACCTATGTGCAGCGCACCCTGTCAGGTTCCCCAGGGCAAAAACTGCTGCTGCTGAGCAACCTGGTGCTGGCCGTGGTCATGGCTGTTTTGCTTGTGGCTATGGCGTTGCTATTTGTTGGCGACAAACCCGCTCTCAAAGCTATTTCTCGAACATCCACTGGGGCGGTGACTAGTCTGCGCTGGACCTGGTTTAACAGCACCGCGGCCGCGGCATCTGTTGAACAGGTGGATCTCAATGATCTGGCGGATGCGGATATCAAAGCCAAGCTTCTCGGGATAGTGCTCAGCGAGCGCACCTCGTCGGCCACCATCGCCTTTAATGGTCGCCCGGAAAAGGTTTACCATGTTGGTGATAAGCTCGGTTCGGCGATTGTGATTAAGCAGATCCAGCCCTTCCGCGTTATCGTTGAGCAAAATGGTGCCAGGCGCCAAATCAAGCTGGAGAAAGCGGACAGTGTGATGCAGACCGAGCAGACTGTGGGCAATACCTCAGGTAATGGCTATATAAACAGCTCTAGGAACAAAGCCCCAGATGAAGGCTTTGCTATGGCTAATATGTTTGGCGCTCTGCCAGTTCGAGCGGGAAAATATGGCAGAGGCTTTAAGCTCAATCAGCTCTCCAGTGAAATGAAAAGCTTCGCCGATATAGAAGAGGGTGACGTGGTCGTGAATATTGGCGGCACCGATGTTCAGTCGCTGATGGCGAATCCCGCAGAGTGGATCAAGTACAGCGGCCAGACTAGTCTGCCAGTAAAAGTGATACGCAATGGCGAAGAAGTCATAGTGAATGTTAATGCCGCCAGTTTGTCGGCTAGAATGTTACCCAAGCTCGGATTAAGTAATTAAAAAAAATTAAATAAGTAATTAATAAAATGAGAAAAATAATGACAAGCCCGAATAGAGGTTTTGCCACAAGAGTTATTCGCCTGTTAGGCGCCATCAGCATTGTGCTGAGTATGGTTGCAGAAGCCAGTGCTGCTGAAGTGGTGCGGATTAATTTCCGCGATGCGGATATTCGCACCGTGATCGAGAGTGTTGCCGAAATTACCGGCAAATCCTTTGTCTTGGATCCGCGGGTTAAAGGCAAGGTGACTATTATTGCTCCTGAAGCCATCGATTCGAACCTGCTCTATCAGGCAGTGCTCTCGGCGATTCAGGTGCAGGGTTTTCAGGCCATCGAAGATGGTGTGGTGACAAGAATTGTGCCGTTTAACCAAGCCTTCAACTTTGCCGGCGGTGCTGGCAATAACAAGCTGATCACCAAAGTGATTAAAATCGAGCATGTTCAGGTTGCCACATTGGTTCCCGTACTCAAGCCGGTAATGAGTTCCGGTGCTCGTTTGAATGCCTTTGCCCAGAGCAACTCCATGGTAGTCACCGACGTGCAGTCTAATATAGTGCTGCTCGAGACATTGATCGCAGAGCTAGACGACGCCAGCCTCAGTACCGTAGAAGTGATTACTCTTCAACATATCTCAGCCGGTGAAGCGGTGTATATCGCTGGCCAGCTAAAGCAGTTGCAAAAGCAGGAGCTGTCACTGGTTGAAGATGGCTTAAACAATCGCGTGATTGTCAGTGGCCCCAGTGCTGCCCGCCGCGCCTTTAAGGCAATGTTAAAAACTCTCGACCAGCCGTCAACCAAGAAGGGCAGTGTCGAAGTGATCTATCTGGATTATTCCCGCGCCGCGGAAATGAAGCCGATTATTGAAGGCATGTTGCAGTCCGATGTGTTTCTTCAGCTTGCTGGTGAAGCGGTGGCGGATAAGAAATCTAAAACCTCCTACCAGATTCAAATTGATGAACTTAACAACGCCCTAGTCGTGGCCGCGCCAACCGCGGTGATTCGCGAGATCAAAAACGTCGTGGCCCAGCTCGATCGCTCGCGACCCCAGGTATTGATTGAAGCAGTGATTGCCGAGCTGTCTGAAGACCAGGCCGAAGAGCTGAGTTCCCAGTTAGCCTACAGCAGTAAAAACCGCGGTGGTTACCTGACTAATTTCGACGGGCTGTTGGCGACATTGACTGGAATCGGGGTTTCCGGTGTTGACCCGACTCTTGACCAGCTCAGTGGCATACCGAATAAGGTGCTCGCCGTGGCTGGGAATTTTGATTCCGAAAGTGGCAAAGGTATTGGCCTGTTAATCCAAGCCTTAAAAAGCGATGGCAGCACCAAGATTCTCTCAACCCCTTCGGTGATTACCCTCGACAATGAAGAGGCGACACTGTCCGTGGGTGAAGAAGTGCCATTCCAGACCGGTAGCTTTACCAGCAGCAACAATGGCAGCAGCAACCCTTTCACTACGATCAACCGTGAAGAGGTTGGCGTTAAGCTAAAAGTAAAACCACAAATCAGCAAAGGCAATTCGGTGCGCCTAGAGATAGAGCAGGAATCGTCGAAAGTTAAAAGCGGCGTGCCAGGTCTGCAGACCACCTCCAAGAGCACCATGCAGACCAATGTCCTGATTCAGGATGGCGAGATGTTAATTCTCGGTGGCTTAATTGAAGACCAGACTGGCGGCACTGCCACTAAAGTTCCGCTGTTAGGTGATATTCCGCTGCTTGGACGACTGTTCCGCTCAACCACTAAGGCTGACTCCCAGTCAGTGTTAATGATGTTTATTCGCCCGACGATTATTCGCACCGCGGAAGATGCGCGCAAACTGTCTGATAGCAAATACCGTCATCTGATTAAGCGCGATATGGACAGTGAAGAGAGCGGTTTGATCAAGCCAATGCTCGACGATTTTATTAATAAAGGGCAGGACCAAAAGTAAGCTGAGGCGCTATGAGCATCTATCTGCAACATTTTGCCCTTGCCCGAGAGCCCTTCTCGATTGTTCCTGATCCCGGCTTTCTCTACCCGAGCATCTATCATCGCCAAGCGGTCGCCCATTTAAAATACGGGCTCGACCGCGAAGGCGGGT
>Ga0209712_10001687_pt1 | contig 18617 bp, 14 predicted proteins | sample ArcOceMetagenome_FD_187443 | JGI IMG/M metagenome (GOLD analysis project Ga0209712, IMG submission 187443) | Marine eukaryotic phytoplankton communities from Arctic Ocean - Arctic Ocean - Greenland ARC118M Metagenome (SPAdes) (version 2) | ecosystem: Environmental > Aquatic > Marine > Oceanic...
ATGGGAACCAGGCGCTGGAGTGCATTACAATGCATTTATTGCAGGTGGTGATCAATCATTAGCAAAAATATTAGAAGGAATGGGCCGCTTAAGTTATGGCGAGCTAGCCGGTGAACGTATCAATATCGCTTTAAAAACCGATTCACAAGAAGATGAACACTCTTGTTTTAGTGATAACACCCACAGAGATATCTTCTTAAATGCTAAAGGTGTTCAAAACTCTTTCAACGCTAGTTATACACGCATCGACGGTGAGCAAATTGAAGGCGCATCTATCTATGATTTAATGGTAGTTGAGGGTGAACATGAACTTGCCAATAGCTTACGTGCTTCATTGGAAGCGACCATGGCAGCCGCTGCAGTTATTGATACTAAAGCCAAAACGGGTACACCGTTTGATGTGTTAATTCAACAAGGTATCAACCAACCTAATGTAGTCGCAGTCATCGATACATTAGTTAATCAAACTGATTTCATCGAACAAGCCATTGTGGCTTTAGGCGTCACAACTAACGATTTACGTCAAGACACTGAAGAACCTATTGGTGGCTAGTTTGACATAATTGAAAAGTTTTTGATTGGGGCGTATACGCCCCTTAGTCGTTTCAAAAAGGGTAAAATCATCTGGAAAGCAACATGAAAAGTAACAATAACAAGCCACATCAACCTTTAAAAGTTGCTGTGGCTTTAGTATTTCTGACAGCCTGCGGTGGTGGCGGTGGTTCTGACGTCCCGGTAACACCACCAAATGTTGTAGCGCCTGATCCAGAGTTTGATCACAGTGGCTTAACGCCACTAGAGGCGACCACTATCGATAATGCTGAATACTTATCTGGTGGTGATGCCACGTTATTTATTAGTGATGAAGATGCGTTTAGCACCCGACCCGATCCCATTGCTGACGATTTTACTTTAGACGGAAATTTTACCTCAGGTGATCACATTTTTAGAACCCCGCATGAAGACGCGGGTCCTTTGCTTAACACCAGCAACTGTCAAGGTTGCCACTTAAACGACGGGCGCGGAGTGTTGCCAAACAGCATTGACCAGCCTTTTACCAGCATGTTAGTCAAAATTGGCGATAGTTTAGGTGCACCGGACCCTATCTATGGTAGTCAACTACAAACGTTTGCTCAACAAAGTTTTAGTACATCAGATTTTACTTCAGGATGGCCCAGCTATAATGGTTCGATTAATGGTGATGTATTAGTAGGCGAGGCTTACACTTATATCGAATTTGAAGAGATAAGCGGTAGTTATCCAGACGGCACAACTTATAGCCTACGTAATCCCATCTACAAAACCAAAGATTTAAGTTTTGGCGATTTTACTGCCGATATACGTTTTTCTCCAAGGGTCGCACCCCAAGTCTTTGGCGTAGGGTTATTGGAAGCCATTCCTGAAGAATACATACTCGCACTGGCTGATAACAACGACACCAACAGCGACGGCATTTCGGGCCGAGCTTCAATGGTCACCGACCTATCTAGAAATGAAACCCGCCTTGGCCGTTTTACTTATAAAGGTCAAACACCAAGTGTTCTTCAGCAAGGTGCCGCTGCCTATCAGGGTGATATGGGTATTACCAGCAGCCTATTCCCAGATGAACCTTGCAGCGAAGCACAAACAGCATGTTTAACCGTCGCCGAGCGGGAGAAAAAGGTTGGAGATCAATACGACATCAGCGATTTAGAAATGGCTCAAGTCGAATTTTATAATCGCGTATTGGGTGTGCCCGCTAGGCGAGGATTCGATAACATCAATGCACAGTGGGATACAAACATAGCAGCAGGGCGCCAACAGTTTTTTGAAGTTGACTGTATTGGTTGTCATACCCCAAGACATGTCACTGGTGAAGCAGCGGGTAGTGTACTAGGAGAAATATCATTTAGTGGGCTACAAGAAAACCCAGAACCTATCGAAATGTTATCCAACCAAACTATTTTTCCTTACACCGATTTGTTATTGCACGATATGGGTGGCAGTTGTGCTGTAACGCGCGAAACAGCAGATGAGGCAAATTGTTCTACAGGCGAAGAGTGTATGTATGTGCAGCGCTGCGAAGGTTTAGCCGATGGCTTAACACAAGGTATGGCATCAGGCACCGAATGGAAAACACCTGCTTTATGGGGAATAGGCTTAGTACAAACTGTCAACCCAGCCGCAACGTTCCTCCACGATGGCCGTGCTCGTTCTATCGAAGAAGCGGTGTTATGGCATGGCGGCGAAGCACAAAGTAGCTTAACTGCCTTTAAACAACTTAGCAGTGACCAACGCTCGCAAGTACTGGCCTTTATTGAATCACTTTAATGGCTAGCAATAAATGAGAAATAATCGATATTGGCTCATCATTTTGATGACCTGCTTTACAAGCTGTAGCAAAGTATCCGTGCCCGATTTTGAGCAGGCAGAACACCTGCCAGCAGGTGGCATGACCGGAAAAGGTTTGTCTGATAGAAGTTTTATCCAAGTAGGCAGAAATGTAGACCGAAAACAGGAATTACTCTTTTGGACTGGTTTTTCGCTATTTCGTGATCCTTGGGTCATCGCCCCTAGTTCGACTAAAGACAGGGATGGTTTGGGTCCATTATTCAACACTCGCTCTTGTATTAGCTGCCATTTATCAGGGGGCAAAGGCCCTGTGCCACAAGAAGGTAACTCTAAACCTACTGCCTTGGTAGTTCGCTTTGGCTCTGGTGAAGATGGACTTTTTAGCGATCCTATTTATGGAGATCAATTGCAGCCTCGCGCCATTGCTATAACCCATAGCAGCATTGAACCTGATTTATTAGGGGAAGCAAAATTGCAGTTAGGTTATCAAGAGGTTTATGGGGAATATGCGGATGGTTCAACTTACATCTTGCGTCAGCCCACTTATCAACTCACCGACTTAGCTTATGGAGGTTTAGATAAACGTACTGTTCTTTCGCCGCGCTTTTCTCCAGTGATTTATGGTGTGGGATTGTTAGATGCGATTAGTGAACAAGACTTACTTGCCCAAGAAGATATTTATGATGCCAACCAAGATGGTATATCGGCCAAATACAACCGTGTACCTATTGCACCTTCAAGCCACAACACTGCTGATTTTCATAATTCAGTTGAGAACATTAAAGGTACCCATCGCGCGGGTATCGGGCGTTTTGGCCACAAAGCTAAACACCCCAGTTTGCATCAACAAGTAGCAGCAGCGTTTAGGGATGATATAGGTATCACTAATACTTCCTTTGGTACTGAATCGTGCAGTGCTGGGCAACCTAACTGCCAGGCGGCATCAGTTATTGGCGGCCATCAGTCGGTAGAAATTCCTGATAAGTTGTTGGACTTAGTCACTCAATTTAATCAGCTAATTGCTGTGCCCCCTGCTAGAAATTTAGACTCTGCGACAGCCCAACAAGGCCGAGAATTATTTTACAAAATAGGCTGCGAGTCATGTCACACAGCCAGCTACACAACCGATGCAGAATATCCACACAAGAGCCTTGCCAATCAAACTATCTGGCCTTACACCGATTTGGCTTTACATGACATGGGTGCAGGTCTAGCAGATGGCGTTAACGAATATGCTGCCAATAGCACCGAATGGCGAACCCCACCTTTATGGGGCATTGGTGCGAGGAAAAACATACGCAGTGAAAACCTGTATTTACACGATGGTCGTGCCAAAACTGTCGCCGCAGCTATTTTATGGCATGGCGGTGAAGCGCAGATTAGCCAACAAAACTTCATTCAATTAAATAAACAACAGCGAAACGCTTTATTAGCGTTTTTAGATGCCATTTAGGAGCAAATATGCACAAACTTGTAGAGTCTTTGACAAAACTGGCTTTAGCCACATCCTTAAGCTTGGCATTAACCGCATGTGGTGGCGGCGGCGGCAGTGATAGCGGCACACCTGTGATCCCACCAGTGGGGGTTAACCCTGTCCCAATTTCTACCTTAGAAGATCAATTCGCCTTATATTTAGTGGATTTAGCAGATAAACACATTATTCCAAGTTATGCAGCCATGCAGACTGAAGCACAAACACTGAAAGATTCAACAGATGTATTTTGTGCACTCTTATCGGCAAGCAACTCGGCAAGCACCTCGACCAGTAACTCACCCAGCAGTGCTGACTTAGTAACGCTACAACAGGATTGGCAACGTTTCAATGGAGCTTGGCAACAAATTCAATGGTTAAAAGTAGGAGCCGTAGTGGAAGACGACCGCTTGCTTCGTATTCAACTGTGGCCTGATGAAAATGATGCCGTTAGTCGTGGTGTAGATGCTCTGATTGCTGAACAATTTGTGATAACTGCCGAGTACGTCTCAGGCGAAAATTTGGGAGCGCAAGGCATACCAGCTCTTGAATATTTGTTATTTTCTGAAGTCGAGAGTGATTCCCTGTTAACCGCAACCAATCGACAAAAACGCTGCGAAGTAAGCAGCGCCATTGCAGAAAACTTATTGAACATGAGCACGGACATTACTGTTGAATGGCAAGCAACAGGAGGCAACTACCGGGCAGAATTTGTGGCTGGTACAGGCGATTTCACTTCAGTCAAAAATACGCTAGAGGAGTTAACCACTAATTGGCTGCAACATATTGAAATTGTCGAAGATACTAAATTAAATGAAGTGTTAGGTGCTAGTTCACCGGGCAAGTCTCGCGATGCGGAACACCATTTAAGCGATAACTCATTAACCAGCATCGGCATCAATATTCATAGTTTTTTAAGTATCTATACTAACGATGACGGTTTGGGATTCGATTCAATCTTAGGCGACTTCCTAGAACAACAAACTATCAACCAAGAAATCACTGCATCATTAACCACTATCGTCGCTCAGATTGAGCAAATCAATGAAAACTTTGATTCTTACGAAACGATGTTAGCTGATGCAGCAGGTCGCGAGGCATTGACAGACTTAGTCGCAGAAATGCGCGTGCTGATAGATCTTATAGACGTAACTTTCACACAAGCTTTAGATCTTAACCTTGGTTTTAACTCTTCTGACGGCGACTAATTTTTACTATGCAAATAACAACCACCAAAACCCAATATATTCAGCTATCTATAGTCATGCTAGGCATCGTTAGCGCCCTAATGCTGCCAATAGCAAATTCGGCATCCGCCCAAAATGATGTAGACAAAAATGGGCAAAATAACATCGAAGATGTGATTCAGATTTTTGGCAACAAGCAGGCATTAGAAACGGCGGCAGGTTCAGGATTTGTATTAAACAAAGCAGCCTTAGAGCAGTTTGAATTCGACGACATCCATCGTGTTTTACAAAGTGTGCCTGGGGTATATATCCGCGAAGAAGACGGCTACGGATTACGCCCGAATATCGGATTACGGGGAGCTACCAGCGAACGAAGTAGCAAAATAGCCTTGATGGAGGATGGTGTATTAATTGCGCCAGCGCCCTACTCTGCCCCCGCGGCCTATTATTTTCCTAATATATCTCGCATGACTCAGGTTGAAGTATTCAAAGGGCCGTCAGCCATTACTTATGGTCCCAATACTGTAGGCGGCGCAATCAATATGTTGTCCCGCTCAGTGAATGCAAAAGACGGCGGTGAATTAGACTTGGCATTAGGCCAACAAAGTTACGGCAAAGCCCATGGGCATTATTCAAAAAACATCGGTAATTTAGGCTTAATGCTTGAAGGTGTGCACCTAAGAGCTGATGGTTTTAAGTCTTTAGTCAACGATAATAATACCGGTTTTGTAAAAAATGAGATTTTAGCCAAAGCCCATTATGAATTTGCTGACGATCCCTACAACCAGCAAGTCCAATTCAAAGTAGGTTATTCCGAAGAAGTATCTCACGAAACCTATTTAGGACTAACCGATGCCGACTTTACCGATGCTCCCTACCAGCGTTATGCCGCCAGTCAAAACGACAAGTTTGATTGGGAGCATTTACAAATGCAGGCTTCTCACTATATCGAGATAAATCCAGATATAACGTTGCTTACCCAAATGTATCGACGAGACTTTAACCGCGATTGGGATAGATTAAACAGTTTTGTTTCAAGCCGCAGTATCGACCGTGTCTTAGCGGCACCAGAAACAGGCCTAAGTGAACGTTTTTTGAGAATATTAAAAGGTGATACTGATTCGTTAACTTCTGATGAAACCCTAATATATACCCTCAACGACCGAACTTTTTATTCCCAAGGCATGCAATCCAAACTGTCATGGGACAGTAAACTGGATGAGGCTGATATGACAATTGATGCTGGATTGCGTATTCATCAAGACCAAGTTGAACGATTACACAGAGCCCGTTACTTTGACATGCTCAGTGGAAAGTTGGTTTTTGCAGGACAGGCAGATGAAGTCACCACGAGTAACAAAGACAGCACTACCGCTATTGCTGCCTTTGTCAATTCGAAAATACAATTGGGCAACTTACATACCTCATTTGGATTACGTGTAGAAAATATAAATGGCGAGTCCAACAATTATTTAGAACAAACGCAGCAAAACAATAGCGATACCGTGGTGTTGCCAGGTGCTGGGGTGTTTTATCAAATTAGCCCAGAGCTAGGTTTAGTGGCTGGCATCAACAAAGGTTTTGTGCCCAATAGCCCCGGTGAAGCAAGCGACATCAAACCAGAAGAAAGTTGGAATTACGAGTTAGGACTAAGAGCAAGCGTGGCGGATTGGCAAATAGAAGTCATCGGCTTTTTAAATGATTACAGCAATTTAAAAGGCAGTTGCACCTTCTCTAGTGGATGCAAAACGGAGCTTGACGTGGAATTTAACGGTGGCGAAGTAGATATATACGGCGCAGAGTTTAGCGCCAAGGGACAGTTCGAGTTTGCCAATGGACTGACGTTACCCATAAAGATTGCCTACACCCACACCCAATCAGAATTCCAAAGCGCTTTTGATTCAACATTCTCACAATGGGGCAATGTTAGCGTGGGTGATGAGTTACCCTATTTACCAGAAAATCAGTTTAATTTGCAAGTGGGTCTAACGGGTGAAAATTGGCAACTAGACTTGGCCTACAAATATATCACCGAAATGTCAGAAGCCGCGGGCACAGGGGTTGAGCTAGTAGGAGTGATGACCTCAGATATCAGTCAAATTGACCTAGCGGCTTGGTACCAGATAAATGCGGCTTTAAAAATATACGCCAAATTAGATAACCTTACCGATGAAACAAACATTGTCTCTCGCAGGCCTTTTGGTGCAAGACCCGGTAAACCTAGACAGTTTATTCTTGGCGCCAAATACGCGTTTTAATGATAATAATTTTTAATGACAGTAATCCTCAATGACAATATCCTTCGATGACAATTAACCGCAGACAATTTATGTTAGGTGTAAGCCAAGCGGCATTAGCTACTTGGTTTATGCCCGCCTGTACAACTCAAAAACCTGAACAATGGTTAGTCAGCACCTGTAATAATCAGCAAGGTCAAACCATGGCTGCGGCAATCACCCGTCAAGGTGAAATTGTTAGTTCCGTCAAGCTACCTACTCGCGGCCATGACTCTCTTGCTTTACCAAAAAAACCCGGCCATGCGCTGGTATTTTGTCGTCGCCCTGACCGATTCGCAGTAGAAATAGACTTCAGCAACGGCAAAATAACCAACAATATTCAAAGCCAAACCGATAGCCATTTTTATGGCCATGGTGTGTTGTCAAAAGACGGCCAATACCTATATACCACCGAAAATTTATATGATAAAAAACGCGGTCTGATAGTGGTGCGAGATGCACATAACTATCAAGTATTAGACAGATTTGATTCTGGCGGTGTGGGCCCACACGAACTGGCCCTAATGCCTGATGGCAACGCATTAGTCATAGCCAATGGCGGTATTGAAACCCATCCTAAGCAACCCAGAAAAAAACTCAATTTAACAGAGATGCAACCTAACTTGTCTTACTTAGATGTAGCATCGGGCAAAGTCCTTTCTAGCTTCGCCCCTCCGGATAACCAATTAAGTATCAGGCACCTAACCATTAGCCCCAATGGAGCGGTGTATGCAGGTGCCCAGTACCAAGGTAAAAAATCGACTATTCAGCCTTTAGTTTTTGCTCATCATGGCGAAGATAACCTACAAGCCTTCAGTGCCTCACAGACACAGTGGTTTAAGATGCAACAATACACCGCCAGTCTTTTAGTTAAAGATGGCTTACTTTGTGTTAGCTGCCCAAGAGGCTCTCACCTTAGTTTTTGGGATATCGCAACTCGGGAATTTGTTGGCCAACAAATTTTTAGCGATGTATCAGGTTTGGCCTATTCAAATGGCAACTTGTTAGCGTCTAGCGGCAAAGGTTTACTCAAGAAACTAAACCACGCAAACCCCATAACCGGACCAACGAGTATTAGCTCATTAACGCTGAAGTTTGATAATCATATGACGATGATTGATGCGGGTTAAATCGTTAGTGTTATTTTTAGCAATAAAAAGGGAATGTTGTAGTTTTTAGATGTTAAGACTCAACCCAACAATTTTTCATGACTCATCACACCAATACTATTTATCTTAATAAACCATTGATTATTACATTCTTTCTAACTAATTTAACGATGGATGGGAGTGTCAACTTTGTTAAAAGAAGGGTAAGCAGATAATTCGAAAGGAATACAAATCTGGATCTACCAAAGGGGCAAGGAGGACTAGGAGGTAAAACATCAGCTTTGCTGATTGGAGAAATCAACTACTCTGTTTCCGCATTTTTCAATGCGTTTCATCTTAACGAAAAAAGTCTGCTTAAAATCATATTAATTAAGCAACCTGCCTCACGAGCTTTTGAACCCGAGCCTTTTAATTCCTAGATTGATATATTTAAAATGAATAGCGCGGGTATCATATACGAATGCGAATCATTGTTAATTGTATATACAAATGATACAGTCTCTATAGATATTCCCTCACGCTAATCATTATCTCACTATGTGCAAGATTTAAAGGTAATCACATGAGTAATAAAAGTTACCACATTCATCAAGCCGCTTTACTTATGCGAAGCCAGCACACCGCGGTTTTATCGACGCATAGTGTATCTATGCAGGGCTATCCTTTTGGCTCTGTTATGCCGTTTTTAATGACGGAAGAAGGCAACTTAGTTGTCTACGCGTCTGATATTGCGCAACATTCTCGTAATATGAAAAAACACAATAAAGTCAGTTTATGCATTTATGATGGCAAACAAAGTGATAGCCAAGCAAGCGCGCGCATCACCGTTTTAGGTAATGCTGAAGTAGACACTGTTGACGACACATTACAGGACCAATACATGGCGATTTTTCCGCAGGCGAAATCCTATGTGCAGGCCCATGATTTTCGTTTTTACTTAATTAGTACCGAGCGCGTGCGCTATATAGGTGGGTTCGGTGAAATTTACTGGTTTAGCCTAGACGATTGGCAAAGTCATATGTTTAGCTTGGCTAAAAGTGCGCAGGGTGCCATTGAACATATGCACCAAGACCATAGCGATGCATTAGCGTTAATTGTTGCGCAGCAGGTAAAACGGCCAATAAAACAAGGGCAAATCACAATGCTTTCTTGTTATCAACATGGTTTCCATTATTCGTGCACAACAGATTCAGCAAGTGGCGAAGTCACTTCGCATATTGGCTTTATTTGTTTTAAGCAGCCGATTACCAAAGATCACTGCCTGCGCCACGCAATGGTTTTGTTGACTCAAGAAGCGAAAAAAAGCGTCGAAGCTTAGCAGCGACAAATCAAAACGATCAGCAATAAAAAGTAATATTCGCGAGCAAGCGACGATTATAAGGAAAACAGCATGCACAGATATCCACAGAATCGCCCAAACCTATTGAGTCCTCGTCGTCCTCTAGATATTATTGAAACCCGTATTCGTAGGGGAATGGAGCACAATAATCCGCCGCTGGTTAATATTTATCTTTTACAAATTGCAGACTTAGCGTCAGCCAAAACAACCTCAACTGCTAAATTTGTTATTGCAAAAAGGGCGTTTCAACTACTTTACGACACCATTGTCGATAAATCGATTGAAGTGCATTGGCGCGAGTTTTGTCTAGACAAAATTAATCTACCCTTGCAGTTGATGAAAAAAAGTGGCGACAGCCCTAAACTCGAGCAGCAGTGCCGCCTTATGCAATACAAATTGACATTGCTATGTCAAAAAAATCAATGAAATTAACGCTAAAAATAGTAGGGTCAATAACATGAATACCAATATTAAGGCTGCGACTAGCGATAAGCTCAAAGCTCACCAAAGCCGCATTGAAAAAGACAGCATGGGTTCGCTTGAGGTACCTATTGATGCGCTTTATGGCGCACAAACTCAACGCGCTATCAATAATTTTACGGTGAGTGATCTTACTCTGCCTGAAAACTTTATTCGTGCCCTATTGAGCATTAAGCAAAGCGCGGCTTGCACCAATGTTAAACTGGCACTTATTCCTCAAGATGTGGGTGAAGCGATAAGCATTGCGGCCAACAAATTGTTGGCGACACCTGATTTAATGTCGCATTTTCCGGTTGACGTTTTTCAAACTGGCTCGGGTACCAGCACCAATATGAACGCCAATGAAGTACTGTGTAAACTTGCTAACCAAATGGCTGGTTTGTCGTGCGAGGTGAGTCCTAACGACCACGTGAATTTTGGCCAAAGCAGCAATGACGTCATTCCTAGCTGCATCCACGTTAGTGCCGCTATTGCTATACATCAACAGTTACTGCCTGCGCTCGTCAGCACAGTAGAGATAATTAAACACAAAGCGAAATCACTGGACGGCATCTGTAAAACAGGCAGAACTCACTTAATGGATGCCATGCCCATTAGGATGGATCAAATGTTAGGCGGTTGGGCGGCCCAGTTGTCTCAGCAAATACTTGTATTGCAACATTTACAACCTAGCTTAACGCAACTCGCGATAGGTGGCACAGCGGTTGGCACAGGCATTAATACACATCCAAAGTTTGCGCAAATAGTGTGCGATGATTTAAGCGAAAAGACCGGCCTAGCGTTTCGGCCAAACCCAAACTATTTTGCCGCCATAGGTTCCCAAGACATTGCGGTGAATGTGTCTGGCGCTTTAAAGACAATTGCCGTAGCGCTCATAAAAATATCAAATGATCTAAGGTGGATGAATTCTGGCCCACTTGCCGGCTTAGGCGAAATAGCGCTGCCGGCATTGCAACCCGGTTCTTCTATTATGCCAGGTAAGGTCAATCCTGTTGTGCCGGAGTCGGTTGCTATGGCGGCGGCGCAGGTAATCGGCAATGATGTGGCCATAAGTATTGGCGGGCAGTCAGGCAACTTTGAACTCAATGTTATGCTTCCTATGATCGCGCATAATCTGTTGTCGAGCATTGACCTAATGAGCAACAGCTTAATTATGCTAGCAAACAAAGCGATACAAGGCTTTAGTATCAATCAAACCAATCTGGACAAAACACTCAATAAAAACCCCATTTTAGTGACCGCACTTAATCCAATCATCGGCTACGAAAAAGCGGCTGACATCGCTAAAAGAGCTTATAAAGAAAGCCGTCCCATTGTCGACGTTGCAGAAGAAATGACGGATATTTCACGCGACGAGTTACTCGTGCTCCTTAAACCATTAACACTCACAAAGGGAGGACTTTAATAAGCATTATATATAAACAATGTGTCTTATATTCTTTATCCCCATTGCTATCCCAAATACGTTGATTTAAACGATCAACGTAGCTGCGGCATATTCCAATGAAGGCTGTTCACCTGTTCTCATCGAAAAAGAGTAAAACTTCATGTGAAACGACTAAGAAAGAAAAAAAGAGTACGAATTCTGGCGGCGATATTGGCTATATAAAAAGCCGTTTATGTTTGAGTATGCTGGGCATAGTACTTGTTGGAAAACGCGTGTGACCTACTCAAATTAAAGGAAAGTTCTCTCAGTCGGTGCATCTGGTCGACGGTCGACCGCGGTGTGAAAGCATCAGTGCGAGGTAGCACAAAGCTAATATTTCAAGTTGGTGCTTTATGTTTGTTTATAATTTTCAAGAGTACCCATCCAGCAATATCTTCATGGGTAACCAAACCCAATTCCTGACTGCTTGTGCTTTGAGGGTTGTCGCCGACTAACCAATAACCTCGATTACCGCTAACCCGTTTGATGCGTTTAATAATAGTAAGATACTTAGGGTGATTAACGACTACCACCTGATTCTCTGTGAATCTAAAGAGTGGCCAGGTTAAGCACAATACATAATCACCTTGATACAAAGAGGGTGTCATACTGGCACCCACTACTTTATAAAATCGAAACATTATAAAATCACAACACTATAAAACTCAACATTAGTAGCTATCTACTGTTCGCTAAGTCTTGGGTACACTACTTTTTCGCTGGGTGGATACGGACATGTTGCCGTATAGGTTGTCAAATTCTTACTGCGCCAAAAACTATCTGCAAATGCATTCACTAAGCTTAGTAAATGCTCTGCCTTGTCACGCACAATATGTTGTTTACACGCCGATGCAGTTAACATGATTTCATGCACTAACCAATGTGTATTGGGGAACTGCTCTAATTGTGGTGCCTTAAAATAGTCACCCCAAATCACCCGGATCTCTTCTTTAACTTTATTAGCATGCATTTCTTTTTCTCGGGTTAAGCGACTTAGCTGCGAATATTCAGCGGCCGTAAGCTGCGTTTTAACACTGAGCACTTGTATCAGGTCTATAAAGCGCAGCACACTTAAGCAGGCTAACTGCGCAACAATGGGATCATAAATTTTGCAAGGAATATCACAGTGTCCGGCTACTAAGGGTATTCCAAATTTTTTATCGAATGTGTTAAGTATGCCAGCAATCATATATCTTCCTTATTGGTGTTATTGCGCTTTTTAATCATAACTTTTGTTAGCAAAAATACGCAGGTACTTAGCAGTGCAAATAGCGACACGTAATAAGCTGAATGTAAAAGATCGCTGGTCCAATGGCTGTGCTCATGACCAGGATGAGAGAATGAATAAAAACTGGGGCTTAGCAGGAGGATAAATATTACACATTGGATAATAAGTTTCATGGTCATCCCTTATTGTAGTTAAATAAAAGTATTTAGCAGAGATTAATTTGACTGCTTCGTGGTTAAACTATTGAGTTGAAATTGATGTTTTAGTGAAAGGCTATCATGATGCAGATGTCTAAATTGGAGTAAGGCAAAATTGGCTTTGCTCTTACCCCATCTTAATGCTTCTTTTTGCTCCTCATATTGCTCGTTAAGCAATAGGGCATTAATAATATTGTAGGCTTTAGTTAACTCGTTCTCACTTAAAGCATGTTCGTTTTGTTGGGTATATAACTCAGCTAAGTTATGAAAACTAGCAAGTAGTGCAGCAACCGCTGCTTTTCCTGAATGGATCATCTTGATAAGCATAATCGCTTCGCAAATTGCGATCTCATAATGCTCAATAGAATCCATAATTTGATGTCTTTCAAAATATGAATTACCTACCAAGGTATGGTATTTCCACGACTTAAAATGCGAGTTTTGAGTAATATTTTTATTCTGTTCCATGTAATATCTCCATTAACTAAACAGCACAAATTAACTATGAATATAATAACGAAAGTTATTTTGTCTCAAAACAACTTCGCAGGAAAATAGAGGCTTTTAATGTCATGCTCGAAAGCGTTATTCAAAAACTTTTATGAACAGCGTTGCCGCGCCAGATAAAGTCCAATTTAAGTTCAAATATGAAGGGTATGTATAAGTCATATTATGATAGCTGACACAGTATAATTTATAGTTCTACTGTGTCGTCTGTCTACTCAGCTATCGTAAATGTACCTTTCATCATTGCAAAATGTCCTACAAAAGAACAAAAGAAAGTGTAGTCACCACCTACCTTCAGATCACTAAGATTGAATGAGACACTGTCACTTTCGCCTCCTCCAATAATTTTTGTATTGGCGATGACTCTAATGTCGGCAGGTTTCAAATATTGATTTTCAAGTCCAGCGCTCCATCCTTCTTGTGCTGCCCCTTGAGCATCTTCGGTGGCAGAAAGCACCCAGTTATGGCCCATCGCATTTCGAGGAAGTGAGCCTGTGTGGGTTAAATTAATCGTCACTGTTTTGCAGGCTGCTGCAGACACTGTCAGTGCTGCAGGAACAAAATTCATATTGTCACCTACTTCAATTTCAATGTTGCAAGAGTCTGCATATACGTTTGAGGAAATGAGTGTGAAAAGCAAACATCCACGATAGAAAAATTTCATGTTTTTACCCTTTATAAAAAATTCATGATGACATTAAAACCAATTAAATACAAATGATAACAATTATTATTTGTATTGGACTCGTTGTATTTATCTGTTTGCTTAGCAAAATCGGTGGAGCCTGATGGGGTGTTAATACCTTTTGCAAGTAGACTGGAATAATCGTTCATCTACATAATAACAATGCACCTTATGTCATCAAATGGTTCGCCCAAACATAAGACCCCAAACATCAAATGTGATAACAAATAGGCGATTAAAACGTCATTTTTACAGCCAACCCGATCATTCTAGGTGAAGCCAAAGGCGCATAGAAATTACCATCATCTCCAAATAGAAAGTTCTGGTATGCCTGTCCCGCTGCATATCGTTGGTTACTTATATTTTCCACATTTATTGACACTGACCATTTATCTGTTTCATAGCCTGCTGACAGCCCACCAATATATTGCTTATCTCTGACCGCAGTTCCTTCTGGATTAAGTGGCGTTTTTCCGATTGCTTGCCAGTCTGCTTGCACATACCAATGGTCTGTGAATCGGTAAATCAGGCCTAGATAGGCATCAAATTTCGGTATTAAGTAGACACTATTACCTTTCAGGTTTTGAGTAGAAGTAAATGGATAATCCTTGTACTGGGCATCGGTGTAACCAAACCCTAGATTAATGGAGAGCTTTTTAGTCAGATATCCAGACAGTTCAGCCTCCAAACCTTGGCTTTTTATTGCTGCATCTGAGCTAATCAGATTGGTTGATAAAACTCGACCTTCAGCATCGGTTAAAATACGATTCTCCTGCCAAGTGTTAGCATCGATATAAAATGCCGCGACAGAAAAGAATAATTTGTTTTGGAATAGATACCCTTTGCTGCCTATTTCGTAAGACCAGAGTTGCTCTTTGTCATAACTGCCAAATTCATTTGCAATGTCAGCGCCATTACCAGCTACAACTAGGTTGTAATTGCCAGGTAGGTAACCTTTGGTCATTGTGGTGTAAACACTCAGCTCATTATCAAATACATAACTTAGAGAGAATTTAGGAATAAGAGTTTTATCCTGCTCACTTTGTGCGACTTCAGGAAAACCAAACACACCGAGTGCGCCCAAATCCAGTTCGCCTGCATCTTGCTCAATCTCACGTGATGCTGATTCGTAGCGAAGACCAAACGTCATGTTAAGTTGATCCGTCAGAGGATAAATAACCTGTCCGAAAATTGCGGTGTCTTTTGCATCAAAGCGTTGTTCTGGAGCGGGAGAAAAGTCATCGATGTTACCAGGTCCTATTAATGTCGATAATATACGTGTTCGTTCTTGATAGAGGTAATTAAGACCAATTACCCATTGAACAATTTCATCTTCTGCACTGTTAAAACGCGTTTCTAGGTTCCAAAAAGTATCTTTTAACTGAGTCCCTCCTGCACTAAAAGCGGCAGCAGTGAGGTCTAAATCAGTACCATAAGATTCATCGTCTCGATTACGATAGCTGCTCACCACGTGAAAAACGCCGGCATCATAATCTTTTTCTAACGCGAACCCTAACGCCCACTCTTTTGCATTGGTTTGTTTGGGCGCATCGTTGGCAATTTCAAAATCACCTACTGTCAGCCCTGCATTAAAAGACTCAGCATACAGTGCGTTATAAGCGTCGATATCCAAAGGGGCAAACTCTTGTTCGTAAAGGCCTGGGGCATCAATTTCATTATAAATACCGATCATATTCAGTTGTGTATCATCGTTGAATTGATAACGAAGTCTGGTACTTAGGGCTAAATCATTAATTTCTCCCTGTTCATCAATAGAGCTAGCGATATTTTTCACATAGCTATCACCATGTTCATAACGAAAATTAAATATGTTGCTTAAATTGTTATTCAGATTAGCGTAAATATTGCCACTTACTTCTTGAGTAGCGCGTCCTTCAAAAGCCTTTAGTTTTAACCCTATCTGCCCACCTTCTTCACCATCAGGCGCTTGTGAGTTAATAATAATAATTCCGGCATTAGCATTAGCGCCGTACAGGGTACTTTGCGGGCCACGTAAAATTTCAATTTGTTCGATATTATTAAGTTGTATCGTGCCAGGATCACGAAATGGAATACCGTCTACATAAACCGCCACTCGGTTAACGACGAACGGGTTTGATTGAATACCTCGAATAGAAATCGATGTTGGGCCCACCTGACCAATTTGATTGACCGAGACGTTGGGTGCAATTTTGCTTATATCCCTAAGATCTTCAACATTAGCCTTTTTGATGAGTTCACGACTCAATACAGTGACCGAATTAGGAGTTTCAAGGATAGTTTGTTTGAGCTTAAAACCATTCACGACAATTTTTTCAATATTCTGTTCTTGGCTTTCAAGGTCAGAAGACTGAGCAAGGCTGTTTAGGCTTATAGTGGTACTGACTAATATAAGTGCTGTTTTGAACATATATTTCCTTTAGCGCTTCTATCTACTGTCTTTGTTGAGCTGGAAAATAGACAAAGCAATTGTTGAATACTGTTAATCTTAATAGTTATCATTCACAATTATAATTGATAAGTCATCATGATAACTTCAGCAATAAGGTGTTTTATTTCAGCAATTGGGCAAAGCGCTAGTGTTTATTGATTGTCGGTTATTGATTAGCGTTTATTGATTGTTCAAATGACGGGACACAGTGCTGGCATTAAAACCATAGTGAGTGTTAAATCTTTCACTAAAATAAGGCAGACTATAGCCAATCCGATAAGCGGTTTCAGATACGCTATGTCCTTGTTCAAGTAACATGATTGCTTTCTCCATTCGACGTTCGGTTACATACTCTTGAATAGTACATCCGTAGCTATTTCGAAATGCTTGGGTAAGTGATCTAACATTGGTCGCAGCTATACTCGCCAATACGGCAAGTGTGGGTACATTTTCAAGATCGGCTTCAATAATGTCCCTAGCCTGCTTAGCATAACGTGTCACATTTTTAGCTAATATGAAGTCGTTATTTGACAGTACCGCCGTAGCAACCGCCATATACTCATACGCTTTTGCTTCCATATATAACTCTAACGCTTTGCCTTGAAACCACTGATCAGCACTAGAGCAGAGACGTTTCGCTATATCAAAGGGAATATTAGTTGAAATATTGAGCGGTGCATCGGTTGACAGCTTAGTTAAAATATCCTGCAATTCTTCAGACTGTAAAGTAGCGATGTCAGAGAAATGTAAACCACCGGAAAATACCCGCCCTTTACCTATTCGCGTGGTGACATTTTCATCAAAACCTGCAGGACATTGAAGGATTTGCAACGACGCTCCGCAAGTCTGAATTTGCCCGAGCGAAAGGGACTGAAACTGCAAATTAGCAAAGCCAGAACCAATATGCAGACCTTCCGGCACTTTTGTGTTGTATGTGGTGTCAGTGTTTAGATGATGCTGACTTGACCAAAGTTCGCCAAATCGTGTAGTGCCGTTTTCAAATGCCTTATTTTCAGGTGAAATAAGGTCATCTATTTGTTTGAGTTTGCATATCGACATAAACCGTACTTATCTCTTTTTATTCATTTATATTCTGACACTCCGAAGGTTTAGTTCCTTTTAAGTAAAATTTGAAACCTGTGGTTTTAAACATAAACCTGATACTGACAACCATCCGTTATTGATAGGCGAGGTGTAAAATATAGATCGCGCCTTAATGCAAATAATAACAATGGGTGATGACATTGATAACTAGGTGCTTAATAGATCAGGATAAGAACAAGGTTAAAAACTTGTATCGTTTTGCATTTATGACTTATTAGAAAACCGTCATTTTAATTAATTTAAGTTTATATTTGCTCTGTATGGGTATTTTATTTTTTCCAAAAAAGCGAATGTCAAAGGAAAGTAATTGGAACTTAACTTCGCATCCATCATAAATAATCTAACTTTTCCGCTTTGATAGATGTTATCGAAATCTCTTATTAATAAAATATATACTGAAGCAGTTGATGGCGCTCAAAGACGAGCTGGAAATTTTTTCAATCCACAGCATCACTACTATTCAGTTAGTGTTGAGCAGGTACCCTCGGAGAATACCTGCCCATAGAGCGATGTTAGGCAAAGACCAGTCCACCTAACATAACAAACATATTAATCTAAATGATAATGATTATCAATAGTATATTTAGATATATTACAAAATCAAAAAACGCTTCGATATATTCAGATAGTAAAACTATTTTGTCGTCCTGTTTGCTCTTGCTATGTCTGAAAAGTCGACGTCTTTATAGGTATAACTTTGCTCTTTAGAAAGGTTCTTTCCATAAGTGTTAAGCCAGTCTCTGTGTATTGCTAACTCCGTATGCGCTGGAGGAATAATATTGAATGTCACAGTGTATTTGTCATCAATACTGCCAGGAAGCGTTATATTTCGGGCATAATGAAAGT
>Ga0209712_10001689_pt1 | contig 18612 bp, 24 predicted proteins | sample ArcOceMetagenome_FD_187443 | JGI IMG/M metagenome (GOLD analysis project Ga0209712, IMG submission 187443) | Marine eukaryotic phytoplankton communities from Arctic Ocean - Arctic Ocean - Greenland ARC118M Metagenome (SPAdes) (version 2) | ecosystem: Environmental > Aquatic > Marine > Oceanic...
CAAGGCAGGAAGAGTTACGGAGCTTTTTATCTATATAGCATATGGTTTTTTACCTTAATGCCCTTTTGGTCACTTACTTAGCGCGCGGCAGCCACTTGTAGAGTTTATGCCCAAAAGGGTACTGCCATCCAGCGCGGCGTCCGCACGACATTTTTAAACGAAATTCCTTTCGTACGACTGACTTGTTGCCTACAGCAGCATAAAGTAAGCTAAAAGTGCCGCTCGAGGGTGAAACTGGATTCTTTAGAAGCACAGCTTCTCCCAGTTGAACAGCTCGACAAGCTGACGCCGCGCGGGACGTCGAGCTTGGGTGCCTATCATCAGGATGTGTGATTGACTAACTTGAAGCGTTTACATCAGGTAGCAATGACAAACTCACTTAACATCCATGTTACATACCCTACTAAATCCACCTAATAATTGGCGAGCTTTGAGTCTGGGTGGAGCAAAAGCATCGGTAGCGCGGCGACCGCTTTGTCGAATAATAACTTTTATGCCTTCGTCATTAATTAGGCTGTATCTATATACATATTGAATTCCACATCCGTATATATGCAATATTTTGTATAATCGCCGTATTTTTGCAGCTTCAAATTACAGTAACCAGAAAAACTCTCTGTGTTGTAATAACTTACCCAATGTGGCTAAAATAGCTATACGGCAAACATCCGTATTTAAACACGGTTGTTTGCGTCTTATTAATATTGTTATGTTTTCCTAGAGGTTTACTAAATGGAACTAATCTTAGAATTTTTAAAAACAAATAGCTCAGAAATTGTCGCTTTATCGGCATTAGCTTTAACTATTTATCAAGGCTTTGTACAGCGTGCACACTATCGTACTTCAGTAAGACCTGTTGCTGAAATTACCTATAGAAATCTAGCTAATGAAATATCGGTGGCAATAGAAAATAAGGGAATTGGCCCATTGTTAATTACTGACTTCAAAGTAGTAAAAGCTAATCAAGAATTTAACGATTTAAATGAATTAGTGCGAGATTCAATTCCTAAAGACGCTGGGTACAAAAGAAAATGGGTAAAGTACACAAAAGGTAAGACAATTAGTAAGGAATCAAAGTTGACAATATTTAGCTTTGAGAGAAAAGAAGAGCATGAAGACTTCGATTATGTAAGGGATATAATAAGAGACTTGTTTGTGGATTCTGAACTATATGTATCTTACAAAGATATATACGGTAAAAAGCGAAAGCCAGCGCATAGAAAGCTCGTAGATTTTAATAAAGTTAAGCATCCCAAAAGACCCAAAAATAATATTATACTGGGGCATTAAAGCTAACAAACGCATTAAACCTGACTCCACAAGTGAGTCAATTTTTTTGCAAAAAAAAACGGCGCAAAATAAACGCACAACTTGCTCCGCAGTTTATGCAGTGTTAGGAACCAACACATGAGTGGAAAAATTTCAATGACTGAATGTCAGTGTCAATGCGGAAGCACAAAATTTAGTGTTCAAGGTGAGCCTATTGTTCGTATGTATTGTCATTGCACAATATGTCAAGAATTCAACAATGCAGCTTACTCTGACGTTTCCATATACTTATCAAGAGACGTGCAGCTATATGACAAAGAGAAAGTGAACTTTAAAAAATATAAGTCGCCACCAGCAGTTAAAAGAGGTAAGTGTGCTACCTGCAATAATCCAATAATAGAATTTCTGGATTTACCACTATTCCCATCACTGACAATTATTCCAAGTGAAAATATTCCTTCAGACCAATTGGTTTTAGAACCTTCCACACATATTTTTTACCATCGTAGGGTTGCAGATATAAATGATCATCTTCCTAAACATAGTGGGTTTATTAAGAGCCAAATGGCATTAAGCGCTAAACTTATTCCGGGTATATTACGTAAGTTTGCAAATGCATAACAACACCAAATCTGCCGCTGTTGGGGGCGTTATAAATACAAGGACGTTTCGGTTATGAAAAATAATATTGGCATTCTAATCACTACTCTTATTATTGGTGGATGTGCATCAACGAAAGTGGAGAAAGCGAAAGTGGAGAAAGAGTATTCGCACTTATCAGTTACTCACAACGAAATTCAATCTTCGAAATGGAGTCAACTAAATCGGTTTCCTGCTAGGTATCCAAAACAGGCTGTAATGAAGTCTATTGAAGGTTGCGCCACCATTGAATATGTAATCACACCACAAAATGAAGTAAAAGACATAACTGTTATAGCTTCGACAAATAAGTACTTTTCTAAAGCGGCTGAAGGTGTGATTAAAAACTGGAAATGGTCAGATTTACCTAAAAGCATTCGCACTCAGCCAGTAAAAACTCAAACTCGATTTGATTTCTGTTTTGATAAACCTAATCAACCTTGTGAACTGATTACACCTAAATATTCTTGCCCAAGTGAGGACATAATATATTCCACAGGTAGTGTTATAAAAAGGGTACGTGTGCGTTAGTATTTATAACAAACGCATCAAACCTGACTCAGCAAACTATCCGTTTTTTTGCAAAAAATACGGCGCAAAAAAGCGTGCAACTTGCTCCGCTATTTATGTTGAGCGTTATATTTTAAGGATGATAATATGAAAACGTTAAGTGTATTAATCCTTGTTTTTTTTCTATTGGGATGTGCAACAACTGATTATTCTAAGTTGCAATTAAGCTCTGCCACAATTAAAAATTTGAAGATTACTGAAATTAAAAACTTAGAAAAAAGGAAACATAAGATTCAGGTTTCCTTTGATTATGACATATCAAAATTTAATGACGTTAATGGCCTATATCATTGCTCTGTCCAGTTTGTTTTAAACAATAATACAACAATGACTATCCATAAAAGTAATAAAGCGCCATGTGAAATAAACTCTGCGACAGGGCATATATCTATCAATTGGCCAAGTCCAATTGATAGAAGCCTAAATACCTCTAAGAAAACTCTCTCAATGATGATTTATCCATTAGAATTTTTTATAGCAATTCATCAAGACACCAGTAAAAAAACAAATAGATTTATAGGTCGCAGCGAATCTCGAATAAGTGAAATATAACAAGAATTTAAAGCGTGGCTGCTAACTGTTTGCTCGGTTTCGCTTCGCTACACATTTTAGAAAAGTAAGCAGCCCCTTAAATGGGCGATATATGCAAAAGGAGAATCGTGTATGAATATCAATGCAACACTATTAGGAGAGATAATATTTATCTCTGTAATTGTAATCGTAATCGTTACCGGTGTTCTAAGTTATTATTTGGGAAAACGTAAAACTAACACACCTAAAATGGCTACATTTATAGGCGTGTTATTAGCATTTATTCCGCCACTCGGTTTAATTTATATTGCCATTCTAGTGTTAAAAAATGACATTAATCAAAACAATACTGGTGAGGCTGTTGAGTAATTTGTTTATAACAAAAACATCATGGTGGGAATTTTACTCGCTGAAAAAGCGCTCCTAAAACCCCTATATATTAAGCGTTAGCACTACAAGAGGAAGTTATGCGTATTAAATTATTTTACATGTTAGCTCTAAGTTTTATTTTTTGTGGGGCTGTAAATGCAAAAGATTATGAATATGAAGTTAGAAAAGTCGATTATAAAAACCTAGTTGCCAATTTGTATATTCCAAAAGCTACTGGCAAAGTTCCTGTTGTTATTGCGATAGGTGGTTCAGAGGGAGGTATAAGCACGGGTGATTCTAACGGTGAAATGATTGCACCACATGGTGTGGCTGTTTTAGGTCTTGCCTATTTTAAGGAAAAAGGAATACCGGAAACATTAGATCATATACCTTTAGAATATTTCAAAGATGCTATCGATTTTTTAGAAACCATTAATGAAATTGATGCTTCTAGAATTGGTTTTGTTGGTGGTTCCAGAGGTGCTGAGTTGGCTTTGTTATTGGCTTCAAAAGAGCCTAGAATTAAATCTGTTGTTGCCACTACACCTAGCAGTGTTGCATGGTATGGTCTTACTACTGCGCAATCAGCTTGGACGTTAAATGGCAAAGATATTCCGGCATTAAGTTTAGAGCTTGATGATAAATCGCCTTTGTTTAGAAGGTTTGAAGTAGCATTAGAAAATAAAGATAATGTAAAAAAAGCTTTATTTTCGTTTGAAAAAATCAATGGTCCAATATTATTGATTTCTGCTGAAAAAGATCAAGTATGGCCTTCCTATCAAATGTCGAAAGATATCGAGCTTTACCTCAAGGAGCATAATTTTAAATATTCAGTAGAGCATCATTCCTATGCAACGGGCCATGGCTTTAGCGGAGAGACAGCCCCTGAAATAAAAAAATCAATTATCGACCATTTCGTACGTACATTGTAGTGCTAACAAGCTAATGAATAAGGACAAAAAGCAGTTGGCTGTTTTCGTTCTTCAACATTTTAGCCAACAATTTTTGCCCAATATTAGGACGTTAGGCCTCAGTCAGAGAACTTTATGAATCTGGAAATTCGGAACGAAGATAAAGGTGACATCAATGCAATTGAGAAAGTCACAATTGAAGCATTTTTGAATGCACCTCACACCGATCACACTGAACAATATATTGTTCGAGATTTACGCAACTCTGGCGCTTTATCTATCTCATTAGTTGCCGAGAGTCAGGGGCAAATTGTCGGTCACGTAGCTATTTCACCTGTAACCATTTCTGACGGTGTCAAAGGTTGGTTTGGTCTTGGTCCAATTTCGGTATCACCAAATGTTCAGAGATCGGGTGTTGGCACCAAGCTTATGCTGTCGGCCTTAGAGACCCTTAAAGGTTCTGGTGCTTCGGGTTGCGTTCTTCTAGGTGATCCAGCTTATTATAGCCGTTTCGGCTTTAAGCCAGAATCATCCATTGTATACCCCGATGTACCACCAGAATATTTTCAAGCAATACAATTTTCTGCGTTGCTGCCAAACGGTATAGTTACATATCATGAGGCTTTTAATGCAAAGGCCTAAGAAGTGCTGCGCACTTCGCCCCTTAGCTGGGCGTTAGGTGTTTGCACGCCTAGCATCTAGCTTTTTCATTCCAAATGATGCAGAGAGTAAAATATGAAAAACGTAACATTCTTAGCAATATTATTAGTTGTCATCTTTTTAATTAATGGTTGCAGTGATGATAGTAGTAACAATAACTTAAATTCTAGCGCGCCTGCTCCAAACTCAATCTCAGGGAAATCGTACCGAATTACTATTAATTTCGGCACTGGACTTTTCGCTACTGCTGGAAAGACTGTGGTGGTATTTTCAAATACAGCCGACACATATAAGGCTTTAGGTGATGGAGTTTATTCCTTCAATTCATCTGGCTCCTACACTTATACAGCGAATGGAAGTCAAGGTGATGTTGCTATTGTTGATTCAGCTCTATCAAATAGTAGTTTCATTCTTACCTACACTTCATCAACAACTGGTACTTACCAAGCTCTTGCAAAATCTGACCCTGATTCAACTCAAACAGGTTCGTTTATTGAATTATAACAACCATCACTTAACAAGTGCACAAAGTCAGACTCCACAAATGTGCCGAACTTTTGCAAAGACCAACGACGCAAAAGTACCTCCAATTTGCTTCGCTTCTTATGCGGGTGTTATGCAATATAAGAATGAACAATGAAACCTAAAACAAAGAAGATACTTACTTGGACTATATCTTTATTCGTTGGGTTACCAATTTTAGCTGTTTGTTTTCTATTCGTTTTCATATATATGATTGGAGGATCCAAAGAACATCCAACTGACGAAATGCTAATTGCACAATTATCTGATAATAAATCAGGCTATGAACAATTAATAACAATGTTCAAAACTGATCAGCCAATAAGTATTGTTGCTCCAACATGGCAAAGCCCAGAAGGACAGCTTAACGAAAAACGTTGGAGTGAGTACAAGGGGATCTTTGAAGAACTTAATATTGATATGGGTATGAGAAAATGGGGTGGTAAGGCTATTTGGTTTCTTAATTCCACAAGAGGTATGGCAATCGGTGGTGATACGAAAGGACTTATGTATAAGCCAATTAATCCTACGCCAATATATTCATCACTAAATGAAAGACCAAAAGATTTAGAAAGTGGTGTTATGGCCTATAAAAAAATCAATGACAGTTGGTATATTACCTTTGATTGGAACGATTAAATGCATAACAAACGCAAGCACATTCGCCAGCAAGCTGGTTGGATTCGCTTCGCTCGCCTGTGTTGCGGGCGTTAGGCCGTTCGTAATTACATCTACCCATTGAAATCAGAAAAGGTACGGAAACCACACATGAATAAATATGTTTATTTTATACCGCTACTAATCGGCGTCATCACTTCAGCCGTTTCCGATACACCTGAATTATCTGTGATTGAAGACAGCAAACATTCTGAACCAAATCACTGGAATTGTTATATAACAAGTGATGCGCAAGAGCGAAAAAATCAAGTTGAGTATGGCATATTGCCCCACGTAGTGTTTGATGGGGAGATAACCCCCTCTAATATCGAATCACAGATGGCTATATCCAAGACGCCTGCACTGTCCGTAGCCGAAGTCCACAACGGCAAGTTAGATTGGAGCGCTGCTTGGGGGCAGATCCAAACAGGTGGTCCCCAAGCTGATTGTAGCAGTCTATTCCAAGCAGGATCTCTTGCCAAGCCAGTAACTGTGCTCGCGGCAATGCGGATGAAAGTCAAAGGATAGATAGATTTGTAACTCAGTGGTGATATTTGTAAAAGGTAGAGATATCTAGGGTGCAAAGGCGTTTATTGCCCTGTATTATGCGCGCAATTAAAAAGCCAGATCAGCATACATTCAAGAGTCGATACATGAGCAATCCATCCAAGCCAAATACGAACCGCCTATTGCAACAGTCCCATACCAATATGCCAATGGGTGTTGCCGATAGCTATCGCTATTGGGGTGAAGACAATACGGTATTTGTTAAAAGCAGCGAAGGTTGCACCATCACAGATGCTGACGATCAAAAATACGTAGATTTTCGTCTAGCTTACGGCCCTATTATTTTAGGGTACCGCGACACTCGTATCGACCAAGCAGTTATTAAAGTAATTACTGAGCGCGGCACCATCTCTGGCTTTTCAACTAACCTAGACTCTGAAGTGATCGAACTAGTTAAACAGATGTGCCCAAACATCGAAAAAATGCGCTTTGCTAATTCAGGCACCGAAGCAGTTTTAGGCGCGGTACGTACCGCCCGTGGTTATACTGGCCGTAATAAAATTGTGGTAGTTGAAGGTGGATTCCACGGTTTGTATGACGAAATGATGTGGAAATCGGATGTGGATAATTGGGACCCTGAATCAAGCCAAGCCCCGGAGATCGCGTCTTTTGGTGTGGGCATCCCAGAAGCAAGCCGTGAGCATTTAGAAACCGTACCTTTAAACAGCTTTGAAGCAATTGATGCCGTATTCGCTAAAGTGGGTGACGACATAGCCGCCATTCTTATAGAGCCAATTTTAGGTAATTGCGGCAGCATAGCCTCAAGCCAAGAATACATGCAAAAGCTGCGTGATATGTGTGACGCTAATGGCACCTTATTAATTATGGACGAAGTGAAAACAGGCTTCCGTGTTGCCAAAGGTGGCGCGCAAGAGTTGTATCGCATTAAGGCCGATCTAACCACATACGCAAAAGCCATGGGCAATGGTTACCCTGTCGCAGCGTTTGGAGGTCGTGCAGATGTAATGGATGTGATAAACCTAGATAAAAAAGGCGTGATCCATGGCGGCACATACACCGCTAACATGATCGCGCTAAGTGCTGCGAAAGCCACCTTAACCATCCTGAATGAAACCAATGCCTTCGAAACAATCAACAAAGCAGGCGCAGACATTCAGCAAGTACTAAGCCGTGTATTTACCCAGCACGGGATCGTACACAGGTTCTCAGGGCCAGACTCAATGTTCGGCATTCACTTCGGCAATATTGTTCCAACCAACTACCGTGACTGGAAACAAACCGATAGCGCGCTGTATACCGAATTTGCAATGAACCTAATTAAACACGGCATCATGCTAGAACCAGATTCCCGTGAACCTTGGTTTATTTGTGAGTCTCACAAAAGCGTAGACTTAGCATGGTTAGAAGAAGTAGCCGATCGTGCAATGGCAGAAGCAAAAAAGAAATTAACAAGACAGACATAATAACTCGTTAATAATATTGGTCATTATGATGTAATCAAATGCACCGTGTGCCCATGTGCGTTATGTCTCTCCCTATTTCAGCAGCGGATAAATACCTGTAATATTGTAATTTAACAAACATAAGGTTCAACAATGACCAAAATCAATGGAAAAGTCGAAGAGTTACTCGCCAAACATCCTAATCTGTCGCAAGCAGAAGCCATCAAAATCATAACTGAAAAAAATGCGCGTAAAAAGAAAAGAAGAATCGAAAAAACAGATAGAGGTAACGCCAAAAAACTTAGAAACGAGACAGCAGCCCCTAGCTCAAATGTGGATGTGGATGATAGTGAGAATGAAGATCAACCATCAAACACATAACTAAGCGGGACGATTTACTAAGCAATAAAATGGGTGTCTAAGTAACATGTAACACATTTAAACTAGCTATTTTATGGGCCATTTTACCCTCTTGAGAATATTGTTCTATTCACGTAAGATTTCGCCAAATCGAATATATTCACTGATCTATATTTTTAATATCTTATTAACAGGAAAAACACCCTATGCCTACAGCTAGTGCACGTCATATTTTGGTCGAGACTGAAGAGAAATGTTCAGAGTTGAAACAAGAAATTTTAAATGGTGCAAGTTTTGAAGATGTTGCCAAACATTCTTCATGTCCTTCTGGCTCTCAAGGCGGAAATTTAGGCAACTTTAGTCAGGGGCAGATGGTTCCTGAATTTGATCAAGTTGTTTTTAATGATGAGTTAAATGTCGTTCATGGCCCGATAAAAACGCAATTTGGTTATCACTTATTAGAAATCACAGAACGCTCTGAGTAACCTCTAGCGCCTTATAACTTAAGAATCAGAGTAAAATTCAACTCTGATTCCACCCATTTTTTATCACTCCAATTTTTTACAACACTCCTATCAATGACATGGATGTCAGGCTTTCCCTTGATTAAATTTAGTAGGCCGCTGATGCAACGCTTTGAATATTGTAATGCTAATACCTGTGCTGAAGAGTTGCTTGCTTTAGGGCAAGTTAATATGAAAATGTGGTATCTATTTAAATGGTTAACAGAGCACGATCAATTAAGGCATGGAACACAGGCTGAAATGATCAAGTTGTATGTCAATGAAGATTTAGTTGCTTATAGTTTGTTGGAAAATTATGAAGCTCGTACCGACAAAACTAAATGGTTTGAAGGAAAGATATATCAAGACTTAGGTGTAGTGCACTTTGTGACCATGCCTGATTACCGCAAAAAGGGCTATGCAAGTTTAGTTGCTGATGTGATGTATAAAGATGTTATTCAACCTTTATTAGCGCGTCACAGTAATATTAATGTTTATGTTACGGCAACTGAAAAAGCTGTACCGTTAATGCAGCGCACTGGCATCGATGCTGCAAACTTGGTGACTCAGTTCTATTCAGACTTAAGCTTTAAAGAGAAAGTCGCTGAGAAGATTAATCCAAGCTAGTCTGGCATACATATCACTATTTTCAGAGACAGAGCACTCGGTTTAATTACCTCTAGACTAGATTTCAACAGTTTCCCCCTACAGACTAAACTTTAGATAGACCCATGGCTTAATACCAAGGAGAGGATTGTAGATATTGCGCTTTACTAAAAAGGATAAAACAAAATCATGGATTACAAGAACACACCGAACCTAAGTAATGTTTTAAATAAACCACAAGCATTAACTAAAGAGCAGGTTATAGAAAAGCTAGGTTTAGAGCATCACTTCGAAGGGGGATATTTTCGTCAAACATTCAAAGCCAATCATAGAGACAAAATAGCCACGGCACGAGGCGATCGTACCACCATGACAGCTATCTATTACATGTTGACCAACGACAATAACATCGATCATTTTCATACTAAATATTCAGATGGTATAGAGTTTTATCATATGGGTGCCCCCATTACGTATCATATGATTTACCCAGACGGACACTATGAAAAGGTTGTTGTGGGCCCAGATATACTGAATGGTCAGCAGTTGCAGCTTGCCGTTCCTGGTGGCACATATAAAGCAGCAGAACTAACATCAGGGGATTACGGTTTAGTAAGTGAAGCGGTTGCACCTGGATGGGAAATAGAAGACATGATAGATGTAAGCCGAGACGAATTGCTTAGTCAGTTCCCAGAGCACAAAGTCGTCATTGAGCGTTTAGCGAATAAAAAATAGTCATGCCTATTGGCGAGCAAAAAGTGACTAACAATTTCTAAAACAGCCAAGTAGATTAGTGCCTGAATTGAATTTTTATAACCGTGTAATATTCCAAGAACAAAATAATTAGCTAGAGGAAATTTAATGAACAACAATCTAATCTTTCTACCCGTTATGTTTCAGGTGATGTTGACTCTTGGGCTTTATATATATTTAGCTATGGCCAAATCTCGAGCGGTAAAACTGGGTGAAGTCGATGAAGAACGACGTGCATTGTATGAAGATGCTTGGCCAGAAAGCGTGCAGAAAATCAATAACGCCATCAGAAATCAATTTGAAGTGCCGGTTCTGTTTTATGTGTTGGTTAGCGTTTTTTGGAGTGTGGGAATGATTAACGTTTTTGCTCATGTCTTAGCATGGCTATTTGTACTTAGTCGTGTTGCCCATGTATATGTTCACACGGGTTCTAATTTTGTTCCACTTAGGCGCAAATTATTTACTATTGGCTGTTTTACATTAATAGCAATGGCGCTATGGGCTATCAGTTATGTATTGTTTGCGGCAATCAGAGGCATATAACCACAAACCTTTCGTAGCCGGTGTTTAATATTTGGGCCTAAACATAAATATCCAAATGTTTTGGCCCTTTGGGTTTGTTCTGTTCGGTGTCGACACCTTCTTCGTCAACTTGGTCAGGGTTGGGCTCTTGCTCTGGACTTTGCTCACTATTGTTGGACTTTTGTTGCTTCTTCCTAGCGTCCCTCTCCTCACCTTTTAGTTCTTTTTCTTCATCACTTAAGGCGCGTAACTGCTCTTGCCTATCAATTTTTGCTACTATTTGGCTATCATGGGCAATCGGCACTTTGCCCTCTCGGGGTAGAATTGAAAATAAAAGATCAGTAGTCATAATTTCTCCTTTTCTAATAAAAATGGGTTAACAGTTATTTCGACAACTATTTCAACCATTTTGCTCACAAAACATTCAATCTCTTGGTTGTAGACTAACATAGTTGATTTAATTGTAAGAAAGCAGCTACTTTCCACCGAAATATTCTTGCATTAATCAGGCCGATTGCATAATGTATGCGCCATTGAAGCGCAGTGATTAAAAGAATCAAAAATTATGAATATTACCTTGAAAGCAGTCGTCCATCATCATATAGCTTAGCCTTTCAGGTATTTGCTGGAAGGTCTATTGAATCCTTCTAGCGGCGCAGACACACTCTAAACCCCCGGAAGGCATCTTTCGGGGGTTTTTCTTTTGGGTCGAGATAGCCACTAATGAACTGCAAGTTTAGTAACAAAATTTTTTAATAGGATTGAAATAAACATGATTAATAACAACAGATTACGAATTGCCGTACAAAAATCAGGACGATTAAGTGACGACAGCATTTCTTTATTAAAAGCCATTGGTATTAAATTGCAAATTCGCGACCGGTTGTTGATTGCTCATTCTACTAACCAACCTATTGATTTGTTATTGGTTCGTGACGACGACATCCCTGGTTTAGTGATGGACGGCGTGGTTGACTTAGGTTTTATCGGCCAAAACGAATTAGAAGAAAAAATGCTCGAACGTCAAGCTTCAGGTAAAAAAGCTGAATATATTGAGCTTAGACGTTTAGATTATGGCGGTTGCCGGTTATCTATTGCCGTACCTAACGAGATGGATTACCAAGGATTAGAGTCATTACAAGGCAAAAAAGTCGCCACTACTTATCCTTTTTTATTAGAGCGTTTTTTCAAAGAAAAGAATATTAACGCCAGTACTGTGATGTTAACTGGCTCGGTTGAAGTTGCACCTCGCGCAGGTGTCGCAGATGCAATTTGTGATTTGGTATCCACTGGTGCCACGCTTGAAGCAAATGGTTTGCAAGAAGCGGATGAAATTTTCAAATCTAAAGCGGTATTTATTCAACGTGCTGGCGAAATGCCAGAAGCGAAACAGGCGCTTATCAGCAAAATGTTACCACGCATGGATGGCGTTACTCAGGCTAAAGAAAGTAAGTACATCATGTTACATGCACCTAAAGCTTATTTAGAACAAGTGAAAAGTTTACTGCCAGGCTCTGAAAACCCTACTGTGCTGCCCCTTGCTGGCAACGATGACATTGTAGCGATCCACGTGGTCAGCCCTGAAACACTATTTTGGGAAACCATGGAAAAACTCAAAGCATTGGGTTGTAGTTCGATTTTAGTGATGCCAATTGAAAAGATGATGTCTTAAAGGCACAAGTAGAAATTAGGTAAGAGGCCAAATAGTCATGCAAATATGGGCACAACTTAACCCAACTGAACAAGCTAAATTACTTAGCAGACCAGCGCTTGTCGATAGCCAAGCCTTGAGCGATACGGTTACTGATATTATTCAACAAGTAAAAGACCAAGGTGATAAAGCCCTGTTTGCTTTTACTGAGCGTTTTGATGGCGCAAAATTAAAATCTTTGCGTTTTAGTGATGCGTCACACAGCAGCTTCGCCGGACAAATTAAACCTGAAGTTAAATGGGCTATTGATCAAGCCTATGCCAATATCAAAGCCTTTCATCAGGCTCAATATCCCGAAGACGTTGTAGTTGAAACCACACCTGGGGTAGTTTGTGAGCTCAAACATGCGCCTTTGGCGTCAGTTGGGTTATATATTCCTGGTGGAACAGCTCCACTACCCTCAACCGTATTAATGTTAGGCGCGACTGCTCAGGTTGCAGGCTGTGCCAGAAAAGTACTCTGCACACCGCCTAATAAAGACGGTCAAATTGCGGTTGAAATCCTTTATGCAGCCAGCCTATGTGGCATTGACGAAATTTACCTAGTTGGCGGAGCGCAAGCTATTGCTGCCTTAGCACTAGGTACTGAAAGTATTATTAAAGTCGATAAAATTTATGGCCCCGGCAATAGTTATGTCACTGAAGCCAAACAACAAGTTAGTCGTATTCCAGCTGGCCCCGCGATTGATATGCCAGCGGGTCCATCTGAGGTGTTAGTTATTGCTGATGCGCAAGCTAACCCAGTATTTGTTGCTGCAGATTTATTGTCGCAAGCGGAACATGGCACAGACTCTCAGGCTGTATTGGTTTCAAGTAGTAGTGATTTAATCGAAGCAGTTAAACAGCAAGTTACATTGCAGTTGGCGACATTAAGCCGTCAGACAATTGCCGAGCAAGCAGTAAAACACAGTCGTTATATTTTGACTGATACCTTACAGCAAGCTTTTGAAGTCAGTAACGCTTATGCGCCAGAACACCTAATTATACAAATCGAAAATGCTCGAGACAGCTTAGATAAGCTGACTAATGCAGGTTCGATATTTGTCGGTCAATGGTCACCTGAATCAGCTGGAGATTATGCCAGTGGCACCAACCATGTATTACCCACTTATGGTTATGCTCGTAATTATTCAAGCTTGGGTTTGGCCGACTTTATGCGTCGCTACACAGTGCAAGAGCTGAGCTATCAGGGTTTAAAAAATATCGGTAATGCGATTATGGATTTAGCTGATGCAGAAGGTTTAGATGCTCACAGGCAGGCAGTAAAACTAAGATTAAGTGCTGAACACTTACAAAGTGAAGACCTCAGTGAAGGAACAAGTGAAAAACCATGAGCGATTTAGTCGATAAGCTAGTTTGCGAAAACCTTAAAGCTTTAAAGCCTTATGAATCTGCCAGACGTATTTTTGCTGGCGGCGATAGCGATAGCGAAACGTGGCTAAATGCTAATGAGTCACCCTTTGCTAATGATTTTAATGTCAACACTGCGCACTTTAATCGTTACCCAGATTGCCAGCCACCGAGCGTGCTTCTGCCTTATGCAGAATATGCAGCTGTGCAACCCAATCAACTCTTGATTAGCCGCGGTGCCGATGAAGGCATTGAATTACTGATCCGTACTTTTTGCACACCAGGCAAAGACAGTATTTTAATTTGCCCCCCCACTTATGGTATGTACGCCATCAGTGCAGAAACATGCAATGTAGGCATTGAAAAAGCGCCGTTAAAATCTGACTTTTCTTTAGACATTCCAGCAATCAGTGCTTATCAAGGTAAAGTGAACCTAGTGTTTATTTGTTCACCCAATAACCCAACGGGTACATCCGTAAGCAAAGCGCAACTTAAACAAGTATTAGAACACTTTACCAACTCAGCTTTAGTGGTGGTCGACGAAGCGTATATTGAATTTGATGCATGCAATACTTGGGCGACAGAGCTAGCACAGTATCCCAACTTAGTAGTATTGCGTACTTTATCCAAAGCGTTTGCATTAGCAGGGTTACGTTGTGGTTTTACCTTAGCCAATAGCGACGTTATCCATAGCATTATGAAGGTGATTGCGCCCTACCCTGTGCCAGAGCCTGTCGCACAAATTGCCGCCCAAGCACTGAGTCCAAATGGGCTAAAACAAATGGCCGAACAAGTAGAATATCTGCAACAGCAAAAGCAATCAGTCAAACAACAGTTAAGACAATTCCCTGAGCTAGAATTAGTAGGTGATGATAAAGCTAATTTTATATTGTTCCGTCACCCGAAAAAACAGGCATTAATGGACTTTTTGGTGGCAAACTCAGTACTTATTCGTGACCAATCTAAACAAGTAAGCTTAGATAACTGCCTGCGTATTTCGCTTGGCACTCAACCACAAAATAAAAAATTGCTAGCATTAATGGCGAGCTTTTTTAACCAGCAGGAAAAATCAGCATGAGCCAGCAACCTATTCTTTTTATCGATCGTGACGGTACTTTGGTTGAAGAGCCAGCCATAGACAAACAACTTGATAGCTTAGAGAAGTTAGTCTTCGAGCCACACGTTCTGCCCGTGTTGCTTAAGTTACAACAAAATGGTTTTCGTTTAGTGATGGTGTCGAACCAAGACGGATTGGGAACAGATAGTTTCCCTCAAGCCGATTTTGACTTAGCCCACGATAAAATGATGGACTTTTTTGCTAGCCAAGGTGTGACGTTTGATGATGTATTGATTTGTCCGCATTTTGATAACGATAATTGCGCCTGCCGCAAACCTAAGTTAGGTTTAGTGAAAGATTATTTGCAACAAGGCAAAGTTGATTTTACGCGTTCATTTGTCATTGGGGACCGGGATACCGATATTCAGCTAGCTGAAAACATGGGTATTGTGGGCATTAAATACAGCCGCGACAGTAACAACTGGCAGGCGATTGAAAAACAATTGTTGGCCTCGACGCGTGTAGCACACGTTGTACGCAAAACCTCTGAAACCAATATCAATGTCACAGTAGACTTAGACTCAAGTGCAAAATCAACTATTCAAACAGGTCTTGGATTTTTTGATCATATGCTTGATCAAGTCGCCACCCATGCCGGCTTTGAACTAACACTAACGGTAGACGGTGATTTACATATTGACGATCACCACAGCGTAGAAGACACCGCCCTTGCACTTGGCGAAGCACTTAAAAAAGCCTTAGGCGACAAACGCGGTATTGGCCGTTTTGGATTTGCGTTACCCATGGATGAATGCCGCGCTGAATGTATTATGGATATATCTAATCGCCCACACCTAAAATTTGATGCTGAATTTAGCCGTGATCAAGTAGGCGATATGGCCACCGAAATGGTGCCACACTTTTTCTACTCTATGGCACAGTCTATGGGGTTATCGCTGCACCTTTCTACTACTGAGGGCAATGCTCATCATCAAGTTGAAAGTTTGTTTAAAGTATTTGGTCGCGCATTACGCCAAGCGATTCACAAACAAGGTGAAGCTTTGCCTAGCACTAAAGGTGCCTTGTAAACATGGCTTCGCAACAAATTATTATTGTTAATACAGGCTGCGCAAATATTTCATCGGTTAAATTTGCCGTTGAACGTTTAGGTGAAAACGTCACCGTAAGTGATGATTTGGCAATTATCCAACAAGCCGATAAAGTATTTTTACCTGGCGTTGGTAGCGCTAATGCGGCCATGGCTAGCATTGAGAAAAAACAACTTATTAGCTGTATTCAAAGTCTAACTCAGCCGGTACTCGGCATTTGTTTAGGTATGCAGTTAATGGTTGAAAAATCGGAAGAAAGCCTTAGTGATAGCACCCCTTGTTTAGGTCTTATTCCCGGACAAGTAAAACGTATGCAAGTAGGCGATTTACGTTTACCGCATATGGGTTGGAATACCGTTACTCCAGTTGCTGATGCCCCTTTGTTTAAAGGCATTGATACAGGTAGTTACTTTTACTTTGTGCACAGTTTTGCTGTGGCAGTATCAGAATTTACAATGGCCAGTTGCCAATACGGCATGGACTTTTCTGCGGCTATTCACAAAGACAACTTTTTTGGTGTGCAATTTCACCCTGAGCGCTCGAGCGACGCGGGTGCACACCTTTTGAAAAACTTTATCGATTTATAAGACTCTTTTATAAGAAGCAGAGAAATACGGAAAGGTTAACAAGCAAGATATGATCATCCCAGCGATAGATTTAATAGAAGGTTCGGTAGTGCGCTTATACCAAGGCGACTACGACCAAAAAACCGAATATAAACTCGACCCGATCGACGTTGTGCATAGTTATGCTGACCAAGGGGCACAGTGGTTACACATCGTTGACTTAACGGGCGCCAAAGATACCAGTAAACGCCAATTAGAATTAATTGGCAAAATGGTCGCCACTGGTCGCATGCATTTTCAAGCCGGCGGAGGTATTCGAAGCGAACAAGATGTCAAACAGCTTTTAGACATTGGCGTTAAACGTGTGGTAATTGGTTCATTGGCAGTCAAAGAACCAGAGCTAGTCAAAGGCTGGATCAAAAAATATGGCGCAGATGCCATTGTGCTAGCGCTAGATATCAATATTGACGAGTCAGGCAACAAATTTATTGCGACCCACGGCTGGCAAGAAAACTCAGGCGTGTCGATTGAAGCATTACTTGAAGACTTTTTATCTGTGGGGGCTAAACATGTACTTTGCACCGACATCAGTCGTGACGGCACATTGCAAGGTGCGAATCATCAACTTTACACTGAAATGGTAGAACGATTTCCTACAGTGGGTTGGCAAGCATCGGGTGGCATTGGTAACATTAATGATATTGCGGTGCTTAAACCTACCAAGGTAAGTGGAGTCATTTTAGGCCGTGCACTTTTGGAAGGTAAGTTCACAGTAAAACAAGCAATTGAATGTTGGCAACAACCTTAAGAATAACAAATTAGGAAATTATCATGGCGGCTTTTGGTTCAGTGTTTATGCCTCATATGGCATTCACTACCTTTGAAAATAATCAGTGGAACGCAGCAACAACTGTTGCATCCGATAGTATTCAATTACATCCCGGCGCTCACGTTTTGCATTATTCAAGTACCTGCTTTGAAGGGTTAAAAGCCTTTAAACATGCTGATGGTAGCATCCATGTATTTCGCATGGATCAAAACCTTAAACGTTTTGATCAAAGCAGCCGTTTGTTGTCGTTACCGGATATCGACCAAACACAAGTGTCGAAGATGATTCTAGATATTGTTGAACAATACCGTGCTGATATTCCAGAGCCTCCTGGGTCAATGTATATTCGCCCTACACATATAGGTACAGAGGCAGCAATAGGCAAAGCTGCAGCACCTAGCGCTAGTTCGATGTTGTACGTGCTGATTTCTCCGGTGGGTGACTATTTTGCTGGCGGAGCCAAGCCACTTAGAGTATTGCTCGACGAAACGGGTATGCGCTGTGCGCCTCACATGGGAATGATCAAAAGTGGTGGTAATTACGCCAGTGCACTGGGTCCAATTTTAGCCGCGAAACGAGATGTGCAAGCCGATCAAATTTTATTCTGCCCAAATGGTGATGTTCAAGAAACAGGAGCAGCCAATTTCTTGTTGATTGACGGCAACGAAATCATCACAAAAGCGTTGGATTCAACCTTTTTACATGGTGTCACCCGCAACTCAATTTTAACCTTAGCCGCAGACATGGGTATGAAGGTCACTGAAACTCAATTAACTGTTGATGAATTATTAAAAAGAGCTGCTAAACCCCATGTTGAAGCAGCTTTATCGGGTACTGCAGCAGTACTCACGTCTGTAGGCACTCTTATTCATAATGGTAAAGAACACGCAGTAGGTACAGGCGAACATGGCCCTACCACCCAAAAGTTACGCCAAGCTCTGAACGATATTCAGTGGGGCAAAACACCAGACAAGTACAATTGGTTAACTGAGGTAGGATAACAGCAGCTACACGCTACGTAGGTCAGTGTAGAGGTTGCTTTTAGTGTAGTTGCACGTTTTTATTTTTAGTTTTTTGCTCGAAGCTCGTAGCTAGAAACTCGAAACTTATATTTGTTAAGGTTTTTATGTTAGCTAGACGTATTATTCC
>Ga0209712_10001690_pt1 | contig 18612 bp, 20 predicted proteins | sample ArcOceMetagenome_FD_187443 | JGI IMG/M metagenome (GOLD analysis project Ga0209712, IMG submission 187443) | Marine eukaryotic phytoplankton communities from Arctic Ocean - Arctic Ocean - Greenland ARC118M Metagenome (SPAdes) (version 2) | ecosystem: Environmental > Aquatic > Marine > Oceanic...
GAAACGTAGAAATCAATAATGACTTACCAAAACGCCTTGGACGGGATAAAAAATATAAACTTCCCTTTTTAACAAGCTTATATATCCTTTCTGTTTTATCAACATACAATAAATTACTGTTGATTATTTCCTCAAAGTTCTGTTTTCCTAATGGTAATTTCTTCATGCTTCCACTTTTTGAACACAAAACGCACCATCAATCTCTATTAACAATGCGTCTATTGTTTATACCTGTATCTTCAATAACTGTGCTTCGAATCCTAAGACATATCTGAGACGTGTTACCTTCTCTTCTACTTTTTTCATAACACTAATTTAAAGATAGTCTAATGTCTTGTTTTTTAATACACCTTAAATCATACTATAAAAGATGACTCTCCAAGGTTTATTGTGGGTGCGTAAAAAGCGAAATTAAAAGAACCTTTAAACAGAGCTGATTCTTGATGAAAATTTAACATTTTCTCTGAAATATGCTTAATCATAGAAATTAAAAATTTCAAAATCAGAATTTTAAATGATCCACAATAAACCTTGGAGTGCCTAAAAGATAATGATACTCGTACCCGAAATATTGACTTAATTCCCTTGCTATCTGTTTCCAGTTTTTGTCTGTTGTATCAATACTATCACAAATATGATGAATTATTTTTTCTAATTTTTCATAAGAAAAATCTTCAATTAACAATAGATTGTAATGATTAAAATATAATACTCCCTCTTTTTCATAAAATCTATCGTATTTTATTAATTTTTCAATTAAACCTCCCTCATTAGCTATACAACAATTGAAAGTATGTATTGTATCATCAATAGTTGTATGTATATATAGATCTACAGGAAGATAAAAATTTTTATCTTTAAAAGAATTTATTTCTTCTATTGTCATTCCTTCAACATCAATATCATAAATAATTATTTCTAATTTCATAAACGATTATTTTCTTAAAAAAAATTAATTTTAGTTAATCAACCCTTAGATGTGTGTTAGTAGCATTAGCATCAGAATTATTCCAAGGATTAACTTCACCAGGTTTATATGTTGGGTCAACTCCTGGTTTAAGTTGTTCAAGGTTAGCATCCACTTTACCTTTAGCAACCCCGTCAGTTTTTGTCCTTGGATAACGATATCTTCTTTTTCCATCGGCACTATATATTTCTTTAGGCTTTCCATTTGAAAATGTTTTTGTTCGACTCGGATCTATTTTTCCGACAAATCTTTCACCTATAATATTTGCTTTTGCAACATTATCAACACTAACACTTGTTCTCATTTTCCCTGCTTTTGCTTCTGTAATTACAACATCTGAAATATCCTCAAACCGATTTGAACGAACCCCATTTCCTATAGTTTCGCTACCAGTACTTGCGTCAGTTTTAGTCTTTTTTATGGTATTTTTAGTAACCGACGGCTTTTTATTACCTTTTAATGCCGAGCTACCAGAAAAATGCCCTACTACCCCTGCAAGAGCAGAAAGAAAACTTTGAATATTACCTGTACTATATTCTACATATTCAAGTGTATTTTTATATTTTGTTATATCAGGTTCATGAGGATCAATAGATGAATAATCAAATGTAGCCATTTCTTCATAAGTTGCAAAAATAAAGTGATAAAAACCATAGTTAGCAACGTATGCTCTTGAAAGAGGATATTTAGTTGTAATAGGTCCAAATATAGTATATTGTTTCCAATCAGTCGTCCACTCTGTGGTTGTCTTCAAAAAGACACGTCCATACTCTTTATCATTTGCAACCATAAAATTTAAATGTTCCGCTCCTTCCAAATCAATCCCATCAATGACCCTATTCTCCGCAAAGGCATAACTACTATTCCACGGATACTTTGGAGAGAGGGGATCTACAGAAAGGAACTTCCCAATCCTCGGGTCATGCACCCGATACTTAAAGACGACAGCACCATCCATGAGTTCTCCATCTTGCTCTTGCCCATTAAATCCATAACGATAACCTTCCGCCGCAAAGGTTCTTTCCTTCATCTGGTCGGGTAGGTCAGGGCGATTGCTCGCCCTTTCCCCCCTAAGAACTGTACGAGCGACTTTCACCGCATACAGCTCAAGCCTAAGTAACGCTACAAAATTTCACGCAGAAATACAAACAAAAAAAAAAGGAGTGTTTATGAAAACTTAGGAGCATAATGAATTTGTTGGTGACAGACAGGATGAAGCATTACTAAATTGTCCATCATTGTTTTTCCGCCTAAATGTACGGGTGTAATGTGATGGATGTTCCAACCACTCGTGTTATTGATAAGTTGTTTACACTTTGGACACCTTCCTTTTTGACGATTGTAAATTTGTCTGAAAAGTCGTTTGCCTTGTTGCTTTTGTAACAACTGTTGTTGGATGCGTTGCTCAAAGTAAGTTTCATCCTTAGGATCATAAGGATTAGCGGCACTTCTTATTTTAGTGTGTCGCTTAATAGCTACTTTGCCCATTTTCATCAAGTAAACCATATTTCCATTTTCATCATAATCGAAAAACGTCCATTGGTCATTATGATGTGTGGTGTAGTATTTTTTTCTCACCCATCTTTTGCAGTATTTAAGATTTTTTCAAAGTCCTTCAATGTTAATTCTAATTCCGTAATCGAAGGATAAAACTTGAAATTTAACTCCTTTTCAGGTGTTATACCAATATCTAAAAATGGTTTATTAGAATTCTTGTAAAAGACTTCTAAATAGGGATAGCCAAATTCAATTGCACTAACCCATTCAATTCTAATATTATTATTCATAATCAACTATTTTAAACCTCTAAATCGACTAAAGCCTCCATGTAAATGTCAACTTGCTGCATTGCCATTTGGTAAGGTGTAAGTAATCCAACCATTTGGGAAACGTCCGCCTGTACCTGTTGTCATAGTACCATTTCTCAAAACATCTTTAAGCCTTGAAGATGCAAGATTATTAATTGCTTCAGGACTTTTATATACTTTTTGAAGAGCTTCCATTGACTCAAAACCAAAATATTTTGGATGTTTAGTTACTGTCCTACCTGCATTTGTCAAATTTCCGCCTTTAAATGGAGAGATAGCATTTTTAAATGCACCTACTGCGTCAAATTAATTATCGGATTGGAATATGCGCTCCGGGTCTCTTATAATTCACTGGATTGAGAAATCGTCAAGTTTACTTTAGGATTAGTAAAGAACAAAGTAACGTATCTCTCATCAATGGTGTTTACTAACATTTCCAGCCTATTGTCATTATACTTAATATACAATATCATACTAAAAACACCCATATTCCTATCTAAAGGATAAAACTTCTCCTCATCTCCAATTTTACTTTTTGCTTCTACCCAATTTGATATATTAAATATACAAGGTTTGTCTAAAAACCTTTCTTTTTCATCGCTATATCCTGCAAAATACACTTCAATTTGCTTATTGTCCATATCATAGCAAAATTTGCTTGCTATTTCATCATCAAACGAATATTCTAATTTCTTTTCCATATTTATACTTCTTTATCTGATTGGAATATGTGCGGTAGGACTTTTATAATTTACTGGATTGAGAAAAATGTCATAAGCATTTTTATTCCCACCATAATTTAAATGCATGTGATTAAATGGTGTATATTTATCTGGTGCATCTAATCGAATTTTCGTACCACCTCGTTGATAATGAATGCTTGGAGATTCTAAAGGACTAACCCTTTTAAATCCTGCTCCTTCTATATCTTTAATAAGCTGACCCCTTTTCAAATTACCCGCATTTTGAAGCCATTGTTTAGTACCTGTTCGTCCTGCTCCTAACGATGTACTTGTCTTAGTGGCTACCGTCGCAACTTCTTTCGTTTGCTGCATTGTTACAGTAAGTCTCATTTGAAAAGACCGAACTGCTAATTTTCCTCCTGATAATGCAGGTACAGGAGTATATACCATTGCAACATCTTCTATTGTATAAAAATAATACAAGAAAAAGAGTAATTTTTCATTGGCTTTCCTTTCTCTTTCTTCTTTATCTTGTTGGTTTACCCACGCATCAAAACTTTTTCTGTGTGTGTTTTCCCAATAGGTATCTGCTTGTTCATAAGACCAGCCTTTTTCACCGTAATCATTTATCCATTGGTTAAGAGGACGATTATATCCAAGTACAAGTTTTCGGAATACCGAAAACCAAGTTACTGGACTAAAGTGAATTTCTAAAATAACAAAGCCCCTCACGAGGCTTTGGTTTAATCCTTAGAATATAAAATTTTTAATTGGTGCATCAACTTTATATCATCGCTTAGGTTTTGTTTCTCTGAACTTAGTTCATCTCCACCCCAATCAGGTGACATAAAATGTTCGTGTTCATTTACGTTGTTTTTAATTAATCTATTTAGTGCTTCTCTTAAAAATTCAGCCCCCTTTTTATTAAGGTGCATTTCTACCGTTTCTCCTTGCTGGTCAAGCTCAATTGTAAATACCTTTTCCATCGCTAATTATTTTAATAGTTTATAAGTTTTAGGCGAACCATCTAAAAAGTATCTGACTTTTTCAAACGAAGGATGTCCGTTATACCAAATATCTACGTGTGGACCTTCAAACCCTTTTTTATACATTCCGCCTTTATCAAGATAATAACGAGTTCCTGAAGGACTGAAATATGAACCTTTCCCTGTTAAAGGATCAACGCCTTTCGTTGTAAATCCTTTAGCCTTAAACATTTCATCTATTTGAGAAAATATCTTTCCTTTAAATGGATTTGCAGTTACCCCCTTAGCGGCACCCGTAGCAACCTGTTTCGTTTGCTGCATTGTTGCCGTAAGCCTCATTTGAAAAGAGCGAACGGCTAATTTTCCTCCCGATAATACAGGTAAGGGAGTATATACCATTGCAACATCTTCGGTCATATAGAAAAAATACAAGAAAAAGAGTAATTTTTCATTAGCTTTTCTTTCTCTTTCTTCTTTATCTTGTTGGTTTACCCACGCATCAAAACTTTTTCTGTGTGTGTTTTCCCAATAGGTATCTGCTTGTTCATAAGACCAACCTTTTTCACCGTAATCATTTATCCATTGGTCAAGAGGACCATTATATCCATATCTTGTATCCGTTTGGTCGTAAAGTTTAGAGGAGTTATCTATTCTTGAAGCAACAACCTCTACTGTTGGTAGAGTAGCCGTTGGAGTATCATCACCACAATCATCATTTATACAGCCATTAGCCCTAAGTGCACTCCGTCCATCCGGGTCCACCATCATAATCGGATTATTCACCCCATAATTATAAGGAGAATGTACGATAAATGCCTCTGCCAAAGGATCTACTCCATGCCATCTGCCTATACTCGCATCATACCATCTCGCACCATAATGATATAAATCCAAACCAAAGTCAGCGTTGAGTTCTTTGCCATTGTATTGATATTGATTTTCGGATAAAATAGGTGTTCCGTGTCCTTCCATCGTCATGCCGAAAGGGTAGTAATGCCTGCCCGTTCGCACAGCAGGCGGGTTCTGCTTGTATGATTTCTCTTTCGGTCACTCGTCCGTTACCGTTTAAGTCAGAGAACATGACTCGGCTATTTCCAAGATGATCTTTTATCGAATATTCGTATTCAAAACCATTGATTTCTCCTAATGCAACCGTTGTCGGGTCGTAAGTCGCTCGTCCTTCTGCATGATAACGCTTCTAAGGCATTATTATTGTACTCGATGCCACCGATATAATCTTTTGCGGTTGTTATTCCATTATCGGTTTTCGTTTTAGTTAACTTCACTCCTGCCGCATCGTAGGTAATATTAGTTGATAGACCATTTCATTGACATTACTTGTAATCATATCAAAGTCATACTCAAAGTGATGCCATCGTTCTGTTAATCTATCATAGCGATAGAGTTCCGGAACATTCCCCAATATGTCGTAGGTATAAGCACTTATTGCATCAGGATTTTGCTCATCACCAGTATAAGAGGTCGAAGTCATGACGACTCTTCCACGGGTTTGTTCTTGTCCGTTCGGGAAAATAGTGTTCAACTCTGTTTGTAAGTTAGTTGGTACACCTGTAATATCATCGTAGTACGTCCAAGAAATTTGTTCGGTCGTAAAATGACTACTATTTCTTGGAAATGCCCAATCATCCGTATAAGTATCAGACTGTAAAGTCTGCAAAATAAAGCCTACTGAATTTGTGTTTTTGGCTAAACCACTTTCTACTGCTCTCCCTAAATTATCATAAATCACATAGGTAAATTGGTTAATAACCAAGTTCCCGTTAGCATCAATATCTGTATTATGAGCATCTACACTAAATCGTAATCGCCCTTGACTGTCATAACATAGATAGGCTTTTCCACCGTCAGGACTTTCCGTTTCTGTTAATTGATGTAAGGTATTGTATTCATATACGGTGCGTAAACGGTGTCAATTATAAATAATTCCTTTTTTTTGTGATATTATTGAACGGAAACCGACGTCTAAACTTAGGAATGCTGCTGAATTAGTAGCATTAATTCTAGGTTTCCTTTTCAGAATTGGAACTTATATTTAAAAAAAACGTAAGTTACGTTGTAGGAAAAAGGCTATTACGTTTGGGAATTCAAACCTTATTCTCAAGCTAAATTATTTAATATGAAATATTTACTAATACTCCTCGCAACTCTTTGTATCATAACAACTTATGCTCAATCATCTAAAGTAGACGTCCACAATGCTTTATTTGATAAATTATACCAGTCAAAGGACGTACAATCTTTTATGATGGGTGGGAAAGTACAAATTCTTAAGGATGTTAATCCTTGCGAGAAAATGGATTGTAACCTGTTCTCTAATCAAAATAAAAAACGATTTCCGATTTGGGATTCTCAAGAGTTATTTATGAGAAAAGTGAAGAACTATATCATCGTTAATGAAATTGATTATACCCAAAAAACGCTGAAAGTTAGCGTTAAATTTCAAGGTGATTTGATGGATAGAAACGCTAATAATTTAAGGGAAATAACGATTCAATTATAATTATGTATTGATTTTTTGGGATACTTAAGGTTTTAGTATAAACATGGAGTAAGATTAAAAGAAACTCACAAAACCGATGTGAATTTTTGTTGCTTGAAAATTAATTGTATTCCCTAATTGCCGACCAGTCGCTACACTAAAAGTCAAAACACCTGTTCCAACTTGCAACGTCATTCCCAAACCAAATCCAAATGGAAAATCTGAAATATTTCTACCGATACTTTGATTTTGTAAATAACCATAATCGAAAAAAGCGAATAAATAAGCGTTTTGTCCGGTCAATAAACGACCTTCTACTGTTGTAATCGCATACAAAGACGCAAAGATGGATTCTTCATCGAAACCACGTAAAATCTGGTTTCCGCCGATACGATATAACTCATTTTGATAAACAGAATCTTGCGTAAAAATACTTCCAGATTGTACCTCAACTTTCACCGTTCCTCGACTTCCAAAAGGAATGAAATACGCAACATTAGCTTGTAATCGAAATTGTACAGAACGAGTTTGAAAACCATCATAAAGCGTGGAGAAATCAAAGGTTGGATTATTTTTATCTTCTAAGTTAGAAATCAAACTACTTATTTCAATTTGCTTCAAACCTGCGCCACCTCTAAGTTTTAAGGACAAACCTTTTCGAGGATTGAAGCGGTAATCTAATCGCTGTTGTTGCCATTCCAAACCGATGATAGAATTATTGACATCAAGTGTTCGAGGTAATTCTTTTGTATTAATAATTTGGGGTTCATTAATCGTTAAAAGCGTCGTTTGAAAATTATCCAAAAAGACTTTAACGTAATTTCCACCATCCAATAAGTACTGAACACCAAGGTTATAATTGATATCCAAATAAGTCGTATCTCGCTTGTATAAATGAAAATCTGCATCGATTCCTAAAGGTAAATTGGCAATATAAGGATAGGTCAATCGAATGTCTAATTGTGGCGATTGCTGCCGCAATTGTTGCCATTTTAAATCAATTAATTCTCCTCGTCCGAGTAGATTTTGAAAATACAGTTGAACATTTCCGGTCAAGGTTAAGCGACCTGTTTCCTCATTTTGTGGTAAAAAGCCGATTAAAAAATCGAATTGACTCGCTTTTTTCTTATCTAAAAATAAATAGATTTTTGCAGAATTTCCAATAAACAAAACCTGTAAATTCCGTCTTTCTTTTATAAATGCTAATTCCTGCAAGCGTTTCCGAATCGCTTTTATTTTTGATTCATCATAGAAATCACCTTTTTTGATTCCCAAATAGTTTTCTAAGTAACCAACCGAAATATTCGGAATCGGCTCAACTAATTCAATCGAATTGATTAAAATTAAAGGCCCTTTATTTAAAAAAATCGAAGCTGATATTTTGTCTTTTTTAATCGTAATATTCGATAATCGAACCGAAGCAAACGGATAACCATTATTTTCACAATAATCTAATAATGCTTTTTTCAATTTCACAACTTCTGAATAATCAAAGGGCTTATTTTGATACAATTTCTCTCGAAATCCAACTTTCGCCAAAAATAATTCATCAATATTTCCATTCTTTAATTTTGCCCATTTATATTGTTCTCCAATAAATAAAAACACTTCAAAATGATTTTTTTTTCTCGAAATACTATCAATCGAAGCCGTTAAGAAAGCTTTACTTTGTAAGGTTGTAACGATTTCATTTAACTGTTTTTGGAGGCGTACAATCTGTGAAAAATTAGTTTTATATTCTATGGTTTCTATCAGGGAATTTTCAGTTTTGTCGATGGACGTTATGGTTAGTCTCAGGGAGTCTTGAGCGGAAATATTAGTTGATATTAATAAGGAAATAATAGCGAAAGATACGATTTTTAACTTTTGAATTGAGCCAAAAATATAACCAGAAATCGTCATTTTGACGAAGGAATTTTTAATTTTTTGTGGAGTAGCCTCTTTAAAATTTAACCTTTGCAGTGAACGGATTACGGCATGCACTGTAATGACGGAAAGGTTTAAGCTTTCACTTTGTAGGTTTTTATCTATATTTGAATTTATATCAATCATTTACAATTTTATTAATGAACGAAACACAAGATCAACACATAAATACATCAACTACCGAGAAATCGGGACAGGCACCTCAACACAATTTTGGAGGTATTTATCTTCATATTCCTTTTTGCAAACAGGCTTGTCATTATTGTAATTTTCATTTTTCGACTTCGATGCGTTATAAATCTGAAATGATTGCAGCGATAATGAAAGAAATTGAAATACAGAAAGATTATTTACAAAACTTACCGTTGCAATCCATTTATTTCGGTGGTGGAACGCCGTCTGTTTTAGAAACGTCTGAAATCGAAGAATTGCTGAGTCAAATCTATAAATTTCATAAAGTATTACCAAATGCTGAAATTACATTAGAAGCAAATCCGGACGACTTAACGGAAACAAAATTACAACAACTTTCCGAAACTCGGATTAATCGCCTAAGTATTGGTGTGCAATCTTTCTTTAATACAGATTTGAAATATATGAACCGAGCACACGATGCTTCGGAAGCGATAAATTGTATTAAAAATGCTCAAAAGTACGGTTTTAATAACCTGACAATTGATTTAATTTATGGCACACCAACGATGAATAATTCGCAATGGCAAACTAATTTACAAACGATTTTTGATTTGAATATATCTCATATCTCGTGTTATTGTTTGACGGTCGAACCAAAAACAGCTTTGGAACATTTTGTAAAAACAGGAAAATCAGAAGCTGTTGATGAAACGCAAGCAGCAACGCAATTTGAAATCTTGGTGGAAGAAATGACGAAAAATGGTTTCGAACATTACGAAATTTCAAATTTTGCGAAACCGAATTTCTATGCTGTTCACAATTCAAATTATTGGACGGGGAAAAAATATTTGGGTGTTGGGCCATCTGCACACTCTTTTAATGGAGAAACTCGCCAGTGGAATGTCGCTCATAATCAACAGTATATTAATTCGTTAGAAAAAGATGAATTGAATTTTGAATTGGAAAACTTATCAAGTAATGATCAATTCAATGAATATATAATGACTGGTTTACGCACAAAATGGGGGGTAAATTTGGTGAAAATTGAAAATTGGGGAGAAAATATAAAACAACATTTTATTGAAAAAGCCCAACCTTTTTTGGAAAATGAGACGATGGTTCAAACAGAAGATGGTTTTATTTTGACTTCTAAAGGTCGATTTTTATCAGATGGGATTATTAGTGAATTATTCATGGTATAATAGTCAAGGTTTGATAGATTTTGAAATATATTAGACCTGTTAATCAGTAAGTTATGAAAAATATATTACTTTTTTTGATTACATTCTTCTTATTTTCCTGCCAAAGCAAAGAACTCATAAATACGAATACATCGACTCTGAAAATTGCTTTTGGTTCGTGTGCCAATGAAGATAAAAAGCAACCGATGTTAAATATTGCTGCCGATTTGCAGCCGGATGTTTTCATTTATTTAGGGGATAATATTTATGGGGATTCGGAAAATATGGACGTATTGAGTGCGAAGTATGCTAAGTTGGCCGGAAAATCAGAGTTTCAAAATCTGCAAAAGCAGACAAAGGTTTTGGCGACTTGGGATGATCATGACTTTGGTGAAAATGACGCTGGAAGACATTATCGGTTCAAAGCGGAATCAAAGGAAATTTTCATGAATTTTTGGAATGTTCCTGCGGACTCGGAAAGACGGAAGCATGAGGGAATTTACGGGGTAGAATATTTAGAAAAAGATGGTTTGAAAGTGCAAATTATTTTGCTGGATACTCGGACTTTTCGGGATGATTTGATTCATCGAACGAAGGGTGATGCTCGATATAAAAATGATTATGCGTTTACGGAAAGTGCAGATAGTACATTTTTGGGAGCGGATCAATGGCAATGGTTAGAGGAAGAATTCAAAGCAAAAGCAGATGTTAGAATTATTGCGTCAAGCAATCAGTTTAGCCATGAATATAATGGTTGGGAATCGTGGACAAATGTTCCGTATGAGCAACAAAAAATGATTGATTTAATCAAAAAAACAAAGGCGAACGGAGTTGTTTTTATCTCGGGTGACGTGCATTGGGGCGAAATTTCAAAATTAGAAACAGAAAAAACGTATCCGATTTATGATGTAACGTCAAGTGGAATTACGCAAACTTGGTACAATGTCGAACCGAATAAGAATAGAGTAGGGGCGTCTGTTCGGCAAAATAATATTGGTTTAATTGAAATTACAAAACAACAATCCACAAAATTAAAATTATCAATTTTTGACAAAACAAATAAAGCGGTCGTGGAACATCTTGTAAATTTGAAAGAAATATCATTTTAGATTTTGTTCGATTGTTCGATTATTTCTGATTGTCGAACGATTATGTAGTATCAATATGCTTCTCTGTGATGTATGAATGCTTCCTTTGGTCGTTTGACGATTTCTGTAGCGGCTGCTTTTAGCCGCATTGAAAGTATCAAAACGGTTACGGCAGCTAAAGGCAGCTACGGAAACTGTAATTTGTCTGAGTTTGTTAAAGATTATCAAAAAACTACTCTTTTTTACTATTTACAATCAAATAACAAATAATTGCTCAATAAATAGTTGATAATTGGTAGCGTCGTAATAACGTAATTTTAAATATATTGCGAGATAATCAACTAAAAAACTATTGTCACAGGCAGAAATGTATGTGCTACATCAAAGGAAACAGTGAAAGTATAGCAGCAAAGGTTTTGGGATTAGCGTTTAATAGTTTTAATTTTGTAGTTCAGTAGGGATAAACGAATAAGTTTCTATTGGTTTATTGTTCCTAAACCTAAAAAATAAATATGAAATTTTTGAAAATATACTTTTCATTATTGTTAGTATTCTGTTTGTCAGGTGCTTATGCACAGGTTGAAGAGGTTTTGAATAGTCCGAGTGGTGTTTTAGTGAATATTCATTATGGGGGCGAAGTTCCAAGTGGAATATTGGCGGAGCGTTTTGGGGCTGGTTTTAGTATCGGCTTCAGTCCTGTTTATATGTCTAAAAGGCAATGGCTTTTTGGCTTGGATGCTAAGTTTATTTTTGCTGGAGAAGTGAAAGAGGATGTATTGGCTAATCTAAAAACTCGTGGCGGAGAAATCATTGGGCAAGACAAAGGTTTTGCGATAACTTCATTGAATCAAAGAGGTTACTTTATTGGTGGAACATTTGGAAAAATCATTCCTTTGAAAGAGGATAGACGTTCGGGGGTTCGAGTGCTGGCGAGTGCTGGTTTTTTGCGTCATAAGGTTAGAATTGATGATGGTGGAACTTTGCCTCAATTAAATGGTGCTTATCGTTTAGGTTATGATAGGTTGACGTATGGTTTTGGAATAACAGAATTCGTTGGTTATCAATACCTTAGCCGAAACCGATTGATTAATTTTTATGCTGGAATGGAATTTACACAAGGTTTTACGAAGAATCGGAGAACCGTGAATTATGATACAGGCTTGTCAGAAACTGGAAATCGCCAAGATTTGCTTTGGGGATTTAAAATCGGTTGGATTTTGCCGTTATATGATGCAAAGAGTACAGAAATTTTTTATTAGTCGAGTTTTATCGTTTTGGTGATTGAAATACAAAAACGCCAAATTATTACGATTAAATCGTATTGGTTTTTCCACGAGGTTTCGGGATAAGCAAAACAGATACGGTTTCTTATGAACAATCAAAAAAATGAATAAAAGAATAAGAAGTGTCATCGCTGAAAGCATTGCGGTAAAACAACAGATATTAAAGGACGAAACGTTATTGGCAACGATTGAGCAAGTGACAGAAATTTGTGTCAAGGCATTGAAAGCAGATAAGAAAATTTTGTTTTGTGGAAATGGCGGAAGTGCTGCGGATGCTCAACATTTGGCAGCGGAATTTTCAGGACGTTTTTATATTGATAGAGACCCGTTATTTGCGGAAGCATTGCATGTGAATACATCTTATTTGACAGCGGTTGCAAATGATTATAGCTATGAGCTTATTTATGCTCGATTGATAAAAGCGAAAGGTCGTCAAGGTGATGTATTGATTGGTATTTCTACGTCAGGGAATTCTGGAAATATTGTTAAAGCATTCGAACAAGCGAAAATTCAAGGTATGGTTACGGTCGCAATGACTGGTGAAACTGGTGGAAAAATGAAACCATTGAGTGATTATTTATTGAACATGCCATCGACTGATACGCCTCGAATTCAAGAAGCTCATATTACGGTTGGGCATATTATTTGTGAATTGGTAGAGAGCGAAATGTTTTAGTGATGATTCCTCGCAGCGTGAAAGCAGTTTCGTTGAGTTTTTATAAATAGCTTTGAGAAACTCCTTTTACGTTGCGGTAAGTTTTTATCAAAAATGGGGACTATTTAGAGTTTGAATTGTCTTACCTTTCGAGTAAATTTGAATAATTATAAACCTATAAGGTTTTGGAAACCTTATAGGTTTGTTTAATGAAATAATAAAATTATGGCAACGGATAAAAATAAATCATCAAAGGAAAAAACGAAAGATGTAAATCTTGAGGATGATATGACGAAAAAGGAAGTAACATTTAAAGATAAAGTTTCTTCTGGTGTGAAAACCGCTAAAAAAGTAACGATTCGAATCATTATTGCTGCGATTATTTTAGCAATTGGAGGTTTTGCAATTTATGCAAATATGAATTATAGTGAAGGTGATCGAGTTGGAAAAGTCGTGAAAGTTAGTAAAAGAGGGGTATTTTTTAAGACTTGGGAAGGTCAACTGAGTTATGGCGATAATAAGGAAATGTGGGAATTTTCAATTCCAAATTCACAGGAACAAGTTCGGATTAATATTGATGATGCGAGTGAAAATAATAAACGTGTAAAACTTTATTACAAAGAGAAATATATTACTTTTCCGTGGCGAGGTGATACGAAGTATATTGTTTATAAAGTGGAAGTTTTGAAATAATCAAATATCGGAAAACGATAAATGATTTGTCGAAATTTTAATTTAATAAAGAGCCTGTTCTGAATGAAAATCAGAACAGGCTCTTTTCGTTTTATTAGACTTTGAATTGTCCATTCAATGATTACGTTTTTAAATCATTTATAGATGATGACTTATTTCATAAAATCAGAAAGCTTAAAATCTGGTGGAAGGATATCTTTAAAATGTCCGTTTAACTTTGCTTTGTGTTGTAATTCCTGCATTTCCCTGGTGGTTGGGATAAAACTGTCTAAGTGTTTGAGGACGAATTTTTGACGGTCAGATTCTGTTTGGATTGTTAATAATTGGAATTCTTTCATTGGTGAAAACCCAAATAAATGCCCGAAATCAAAAACCCTCAATTCTTCTAAACTTGGAATTTCTTTGTTGATATTCAATAATTCATACAAGATTCTCATTTGCTCTTGAACCTTCATTGCTAATACAAGGTCACTATCGTCGAAATCATATTCTAAAGCTTCGACCGTTGCCGCAGAATATAACTTATCTGGAAGTGTTTTATGAAGCTCGACAATCTTTACGACATTATTTTTTGCCCTTGTTTTGACATCTAATTTCCCATCAGCATAGACTTTCGAAATTTCCAATAATTCAATTTCTGCCATGATTGGCATTAATCTATCTTTATTATAAAAAGGAATTCCGAACGTCTTTCCTTCTTTAAGACATTCGTTGATAAGTTGCTTATATCGGGATTCAAAAATATTCAAATTTACTTTTTCGCCTGGGAACACAACCATTTTTAATGGAAATATTGGTAATAATTTCATTTGTTATTTTATGATTTCAGTAGCCGCTGTTTTATCTGCTGCAAACTCTTGGCATCAGATAAAGCAGCGGATACCGCAATGTTACACGTTAGCGGATTTATCTAAAGAGTAATTTACTTCGTTCTATAACCCTTGATAATATTGGGTTTTGTTTTAATAATGACCAAACTTGCGATTGCAATACCAATATAATTGGCTAATAAATCGACTAAGTCAAAATTCCGAGTTGAAATCCAATTTTGACTAAATTCTTCAAGTGTAATAATAAATGTTACTAACAAGGTTCCGAGTAGTATGTTTTGATTAAAACGTTTAATTACTCGAAAATTCATCAGATAATTGATGCAATAAGCCAATGTCCCTATCAATATTAAATGAGCCATCTTATCGCTATATTTAATACTACTGAGGAGTCGTGTGATTGGATTGTCCCACTGAAAAGTTGCAGAAAGAATGATAATAATAACAGCGAGGATGAATAAATATGCAAATGCTTTCATAGTTATAAGTCACACCAAACTCCAGTTTGGTATTTTTTAGGATTGACTAAGCTGGAGCTTAGTGTGAGAAGGCTGTCTTTTCGTCAGTAGAAAATGTATAATTTGTCAAATTTTCAGCAACGTTTCTCGATATTAAAAACTGTTTTTATGAAATTTAACTTAAATTACGACTGTTTTTCAACGGTTTAATAAGAAAAAACTGTAAAACTGAATTTGCCAATAAAATAGTGGCAAATTAATTGAAAAACAAATAGAAGAAATGTAAACCAAATAACGTATCAATTTTAGTTCGCTATAATTGGCAAGTTATTTAATTCCGTTTTCCTAATATAATAATGGATAAAAAATATGGAAATTATTTATTTCCATTCTAAAATAAAATCATAATATGACATACGATAATTTCACGATAAAAGCTCAGGAAGCCATTCTTAAAGCTCAACAATACGCTGGCGGATTTGGTCATCAAAACGTCGATACTGCCCACTTATTAAAAGGTATTTTATTAGTAGATGAGGACGTGACACCATTTTTATTAAAAAAATTAGGCGTTGTAATTTCTACTTTAGAAGAAAAATTGGAAAAGCAAATTAAAACCTATCCAAAAACAACTTCGGTTGATAAGCAATACCTTTCGAACGATTCTAATAAGGTTTTAGCAGTCGCAAAAAAGTTAATGCCGGATTATGGAGATGAGTTTATCTCGCTGGAACTATTATTACAAGGTGTTTTGGCTGGTAATGATCAAACCGCACGTACTTTAAAAGACATGGGGGTTACGGCTGATGATTTGAAAGCTGCAATTTTGGAATTGAGAAAAGGGCGAAAAGTAACTTCTCAATCTGCTGAAAATCAATATAATGCACTTAAAAAGTTTGCAATTAACTTGAATGAACAAGCAAGTTCGGGTAAGTTAGATCCTATTATTGGTCGGGATGAAGAGATTCGTCGGGTCTTGCATATTTTATCCCGTCGTCGGAAAAATAATCCGATTGTCGTTGGTGAAGCAGGCGTTGGAAAAACGGCTATTGTGGAAGGTATTGCTTGGAGAATTGTGAATCAAGATGTGCCTGAGAATTTGAAATCTAAAATCGTTTTTTCTTTAGATATCTCTTCGTTAATCGCTGGTGCAAAATATAAGGGCGAGTTTGAGGAAAGATTGAAAGCGGTAATTAAGGAAGTTTCGGAATCGAACGGACAAATTATCTTATTCATTGACGAAATTCATACTTTGGTCGGTGCTGGGGGCGGTGCGGGTTCTATGGATGCTGCGAATATTTTGAAACCCGCCTTGGCAAGAGGAGAATTGAGGGCAATCGGTGCAACAACATTGGATGAATATCAAAAATATTTTGAAAAAGACAAAGCGTTAGTGCGTCGTTTTCAGACAGTTGTGATTGATGAGCCGAGCTTGGAAGATACGATTTCGATTTTGCGTGGATTGAAAGAACGTTATGAAACATATCATAAAGTGACGATTTTGGATAACGCCTTAATCGCTGCGGCAGAATTATCAAATCGCTATATTACGGATAGGCAATTACCAGATAAGGCGATTGATTTAATTGATGAAGCCGCTGCAAAACTGCGTCTGGAAATGGATTCTTTACCAGGCGAATTGGATGAATTGGATAGAAAAGTTCGTCAGTTAGAGATTGAGCGAGAGGCAATTAAACGGGAAAATGATACTGATAAATTGGCTCAATTAAGTGAGCAAATTGCAAACTTATCGGAAGCGTTAAATGCTCGAAAAGCACAGTGGCAATCGGAAAAAGAAATCGTAAATGTGATTAATTCTGCGAAGCAAAGAATTGAAGACTTCAAATTAGAAGCGGAGAAAGCAGAACGAGAAGCAAATTTTGGAAAAGTAGCAGAAATTCGTTACGGGAAAATTAAAGAACAGGAAGCGATTTTATACGTTGCAGAAGAGAAGTTACACAACCTTTCGGATGAAAAACGATTGACAGATCAAGAAGTTGATGCGGATAATATTGCGGAAGTCGTGGCGAATTGGACGGGAATTCCAGTTACTAAAATGTTACAATCGGAGCGTGATAAATTATTGAAATTAGAAGATCAATTACATGAACGATTGATTGGCCAAGATGAAGCGGTGGCAGCGGTTGCAGATGCAGTTCGTAGAAGTCGAGCAGGTCTGTCAGATGAAAATAAGCCGATAGGTTCATTTATTTTTTTAGGTCCAACCGGTGTCGGTAAAACGGAATTGGCGAAAGCCCTAGCGGAGATTTTGTTCAACGACGAAAAAGCGATTACAAGAATTGATATGAGTGAGTTTCAGGAACGTCATTCTGTATCAAGATTGGTTGGTGCACCTCCGGGATATATCGGTTACGAAGAGGGTGGAGAGTTGACGGAAGCCGTTCGTCGGAAGCCATATTCTATCGTTTTATTGGATGAAATCGAAAAAGCACATCCAGATACTTTCAATATTTTATTGCAAGTTTTGGATGATGGAAGATTGACGGATAATAAAGGTCGTGTGGCGAATTTCAAAAATACGATTATCATCATGACTTCAAATATGGGTGCTCAAGTTATCTTGGAAAATTTCGAAGATTTGAGCGAAGTTAAGAATCCAGAACATCGTGCAGATATCATCGAAACGACTAAAATTGAGGTTTTTGATTTGTTGAAAGATACGCTTCGACCAGAGTTTTTGAATCGTATTGATGAGCAGATTATGTTTACACCACTTAGCCGTGAGGAAATCGGAAAGATTTTATTATTGTTATTAGGAGGTGTCCGCAAGATGTTGGGTAAGCAAGATTTAGGAATTGAACTGACCGATGCTGCGATTACGTTGTTAGCAGATTTAGGTTATGATCCTCAATTCGGAGCAAGACCAATGAAGCGAGTTTTGCAAAAGGAAATTATCAACGAATTATCAAAACACTTATTGAGCGGAAAGTTCAAAAAAGGAGATACGATTTTGGTAGATGAAATTGATGGTAATTTGTTCTTTCGCAATAAAAGTGAAGTAAAAACGGATTCGGAACTACCAGAAGTTGAAGCTGCTGAAAGTGAAGATAAAAGTGAAAGTGGAGATGGAAAATAGAAATAGTTTGAATTATATTTGAACGATTAATAGGTTATAATTAAATAAAAACCGTGATGCTAATTAATTTTGGTGTCACGGTTTTCTGTTCGATGTAACGGGACAGCCTTCCGAAAACGGCGATTTACGCTGAATTTGGACTATTCTCTTCTACGCTTTATATATTTTCTTTTCCAGTATCGGCTGCTTTAGCTGCCGTTCAGTGTTCGAAAATACGGTAGCTAAAGTAGCCGCTACTTATCCTCACAACGTTAGGCAGGTGATTCGACTTTAGTAAATAAATGTTCACGCCTATAAAGTTCAAGGTAGTGCAATAGTTACA
>Ga0209712_10001691_pt1 | contig 18605 bp, 16 predicted proteins | sample ArcOceMetagenome_FD_187443 | JGI IMG/M metagenome (GOLD analysis project Ga0209712, IMG submission 187443) | Marine eukaryotic phytoplankton communities from Arctic Ocean - Arctic Ocean - Greenland ARC118M Metagenome (SPAdes) (version 2) | ecosystem: Environmental > Aquatic > Marine > Oceanic...
TATTCGCATTCCTTAGAAAGAAGAGATTTGTTTTTATTTTTTAGAATGTGCTATCTTTGAATATTGAAACAACTTTGCTGCTGATTAAAATTGGTAGCTACAAACTCAAATACTATGATTCGTACAGTTATCAAATTAGGTGTTTTATTGGTCGTGGGAATTGTTGCCTACAATTTTTTCTTAGGAACACCTGAAGAAAAAGCCAAAGCAAAAAGTACTATTTCAAAAGCAAAAGAAGCTGGTAAAGTTATCGGAGGTGCTTTGCTAGATCTAGGAAAAGATGGGGTGGCTCTTTTAAAAGAAGAAAGAGCAAAATTCCAAGAAGGGAAATATGACAAGGCGGTGGAAGAAGTTGGAGGGTTAATTTCCAAAATTAAAAATCAAGTCGAAGGAGTTGGTGGTGAAATGCTTGATCGAGTTAATGATTTAGAAGAGCAAAAAGATGATATCGCTGGACAATTAGAGAAAACCAAAGAATCTGCTGGAGAAATGTCAGAAGAAGAAAAAGATAAATTAAAAAAACAGTTTGATGAATTGACGGAGAAAACGGGAGAAGTTTTGAAGGATTTGGAAAGCAAGAATTAGAAAGTGAAGCGGTCATTAGATTTTTTCAAATATAAAGCATTTGAAAATTAGAACACTCATCCGGATTATTGGAATTTCATTTTTACTCTTTATTGGATTCGTTATTTTATGCGCTAACTTTGGCTGGGACTTTTTCTTTTTTACTTGGGTGAAATATTTGCCGCTAGGCGATAAGATGGCACACTTCCTTTTGGTAGGAGGCGTTTCTTTTTTTGTAAATCTATTGTTAGAAGTGAAAAAGATGAATATTGGGAAAAGGGAAATACTGCTGGGCAGTTGTTTAGTTTTTACTTTTATTACTATCGAAGAGTTTAGTCAACTATTTTTGATTCGTCGAAACTTTGACCTTTTTGACTTGAGTGCTAATTATTTGGGGATTTTATTTTTCGGACAATTGGCTCTTTTGATTTGTGGAAAATTCAATTTTTTGGAAAAAAGGATTTTTTAATTTCTCAATCAGGTCAACTCTAAAGTGATGAGTGATAATTATTTTTCCCAACAGTTAGCTACTCATCACTTAATAGCTCATCACTTTCTATCCTACGTTTTATTTAACAAAATCAACTCATTATTCTCCTCCAACATTGCTCGATCACACTTTTTAATTTTTGACAAATCATCGATCAATATATTTCCTTTGTAAGAAATGTAAACGCCATCAGCAAAATATGCTTCGAAAATTATATAGTTGATGTCATTTTTTGGGTAGAAATCAAACTCATATTTTCGCCAATCTAGATGTTTGATAAATCTAGTTTCTGCCAATAATTGATTTCTTCCACACTTTGCGGAACTTCCCCAAATTCTCAATTTTAATGGCCGATTATAACCTGCATATTTTTTGGTGTAAGACAACATCAAACTGAATTGGTAGCATTCTCCTCTTTTCATCGGTTCACTAATGCGTTGCTCGATACTTTCCCAAGTTCCATTTTCTCTAGAGATCAATCCCAAATAGGTATCGCCATCATAAGCTTCTTTGATCACTCCCCATGGCCCTGGCAATAAGTCGGGCGTCGTTCCATCGGCACATCGATGCCAACCAGTAGGCATCGTGGCATCTTCTGGATTACCTTCAAAAGAAGCATTATCAAAATATATTTGACCACTTAAATCTGAAATAGAACAAACTAGTACTAAGACAAAAAATAAAAGGCGTGTTTTTGAATCTAAATTCATATAAATATTGCTATTGTTTTTTTGCAAATATATTGCTTTTAAAGAAAAACGAACCTTGAAAACCGAAAATTGCATTTTTAAGGTGTTTATGTTATTGAATAATTAAGGAATGCGAACTAAATAGATTCAGAATTTTCACTACTTCTTTTGTCCTTATTTTCCCCTTTGAAATCAATCATTTATCCAGATAAACTCATGCTTTCAAAGCAAAAACTAAAAACAAAATAAGCGACCCAAAATTCTGAATCTATTTTATTCGCATTCCTAAGGTGTATCTGTCTCCTAGGATAAATAAAATCTGAGGAAATTTCTTCATAAACATAAGCACATTAATACATATAAACACAAACACTTTGGAAAACCACTAAACATTAAAACAATATTTCTTACTTTTGCCCTCGAATTTCATCCTTTTTTCCAAAAACAAAATTGATGTCAAACCCATCAGGAACTTATCAATCCAATAAGAATAATCCAAGTTACATTTATGTGATCTTGAGTGTGTCGTTGGTGCTATTTCTTTTAGGATTTTTTGGGTTGTTTTTGTTGCATGCTCCGAAGTGGATTAAAGTTTACAAAGAGCAAGTAAATGTGATGATTGAAATAAAAGAAGGAACGTCTAAAGAGCAGATTTTAGCACTAACTAACTCTTTAGAGCAAGAGCCGTACATCAAAAGTGAGTCGGTAAGATTTGTCAGCAAGGAAGAGGTGGCGGAGGACATGAAAGAAGAATTAGGAGCAGCTGAAAATACCTTGGATGTTTTGAATCCATTCTATGATATGATTCATTTTAATATGAATGCGAGTTCTATGCAAAATGATAGCATGCAAATCATTCGTGAAAAAATCAAGGAAAATGATTTTGTCAGTGATGTTTTTTACCAAGAGTTATTAGTCGATCAGATTAATAATAATTTGAGGAAAATTGGATTTGTCGCTTTGTTCTTAGGATTCTTTTTTATCATTGTCGCAGTAGTCTTAATTCATAATACGATTAGACTGGCGATGTATTCCAATCGTTTTGTGATAAAAAATATGCAACTCGTGGGGGCATCTTGGAGTTTCATTACCAAGCCTTATTTGACCAAAGGGTTTTTTAACGGATTGTGGAGCGGAATAATTTCTATCATTTTATTGTTGGTTTTGGTTTTGGTAATTAACTATCAATTTCCCGAACTGCGACTAGATATTTGGTTAGAAGATATAGTCGGATTAATTTTGGTGATGATTGGCTTGATCGTTTTGGGTATTTTGATTTGTTTTACGAGTACCTATTTTGTGGTTAATCGATATCTGAGAATGCGATTAGACGATTTGTATTAGAAAAAAATGAATAAATAATTTTTTTTTGAATGAGTCAGAAATATGGAATTCTTTAAATTTTAAAATTCGCTTTATAGAAAATAATATATTAAAAATATGAGCAAAAGTAAGTCAAAGAAAAAAGTTGTTGTTGGTAAAAAAGAAAATGGAGGGTCTACAAAAGTCGCTGCCACTACTTCACGAAGAACTCGAACTTCTTCCGTTGCAAGCCAACCAGAAACTTTACTTTTTGAAAAACCAAACTTCACTTTTATTATCGGTGGAGCAGTTTTGGTATTCGTTGGGATGATGATGATGTTAGGTGGAGGAATGCCAGATCCGAATACGTGGGATCCTGATATTATTTATTCTCCAAGAATAACAGTTGTTGGGCCGGTGTTAATCTTAGTTGGGTTGGTAGTGGAAATTTACGCTATTTTTAAAAAATAGAATTTCCCTTTTTTGATAAAATCTTCTTTATTCGATTGGGTAAAGAAGATTTTGTGTTTTATAAAATGTAAGCTTAAGTGATTGGTAATCAATTGTTTAGGTTTAATGTTTTTCACGAAAAATTATACAGAAATTAAATGAGTGATCTTCTAGAAGCCATCCTATTAGGCATTATCCAAGGTTTAACTGAATTTCTCCCGGTCAGTAGTAGCGGACATTTAGAGTTGGCGAAAGTCATGTTTGGTTATGATAAATCTGCGGAGGAAAGTATGTTGCTAACGGTAATTTTGCATGCAGCCACAGCGCTAAGTACTATTGTGATTTTTCGAAAAGAGATTGTAGAAATAATCACAGGGTTATTTAGTTGGGAAAAAGAACAAGTGGAGTTCTCGGGGAAAATCATTTTGTCGATGATTCCTGCGGCGGTTGTCGGAGTATTATTTGACGAACAAATGGAAGCACTTTTTGACAAACAAATTTTGCTAGTTGGTTTTATGTTAGTGTTAACCGGAGCACTTTTATTCCTCGCAGATCGAGCAAAAAATACTAGGAAAAGAGTAAGTTGGAGTAATGCTATAATCATTGGAGTTGCTCAAATGATTGCGATTCTTCCGGGGATTTCAAGATCAGGAGCGACGATTTCAACGTCAGTTCTTTTGGGAGTTGATCGAACGCGTGCTGCGAAATTTTCTTTCCTTATGGTCGTTCCATTGATTTTAGGAAAAATGGCGAAGGATATTTTAGGTGGTGAAATTGCTTATGCAGAAGGAGATTTAGTTCCTTTACTTGCGGGATTTGGGGCTGCATTCGTAACTGGTTTAGTAGCTTGTACTTGGATGATTACCTTGGTGAAAAAAAGTAAGTTGTCCTATTTTGCTTATTATTGTTTTGCAGTTGCGGCTATTGCAATTGCAAAAGGAATGGGTTGGTTTTAATAAATAAAAAATCGAATGTCTGAATTTTCTCCTCCATATGATTTTAAAGCGGGTGCAGTTTTATTGGTTAATAAACCTTTGACTTGGACCTCTTTCGACGTTGTTAATAAACTTCGATACACCATCAAACAGCATCTTGGCGTAAAAAAAATAAAGGTTGGTCACGCGGGAACGCTTGATCCTTTGGCGACAGGTTTGTTAATTATTTGTACTGGGAAATTCACTAAACGACTCGAATCTTTCCAATCGCAAAAGAAAGATTATACGGGAAGTTTTTTGCTAGGAAAAACTACTCCTTCCTTTGATGCAGAGCTAGAACCTGATGCAACTTATCCAACTGAACAGATTACGTCTGAGTTATTAGAAAAAGCGAGGCAACAGTTTGAAGGAGATTTGGAGCAGTATCCACCTCAATTTTCAGCCATCAAAGTGGATGGAGTTCCTTTGTATAAATCTGCTAGAAAAGGAGAAAAAATAGAAGTAAAACCTCGTCCGGTGCATATTTTTAAATTTGATATTGATGCGACTAATTTTCCAACGATAGATTTTTATGCTGATGTGAGCAAGGGGACTTATATTAGATCCTTGGCACATGATTTTGGAAAAGCAGTTGAAAGTGGAGCGTATTTGACTAAGTTAGTTCGAACTTCAATCGGGGATTATCAATTGAAAGATGCATGGGAATTGGAGGATTTATTGGCTCACATCGATGGGTTGGAAAGCGTTTATTCTAAGGAATAAAAAAAGCAATAACAGCTTTATTGTTATCACTTTAATTTGGAATTAATAAAATGTTTAAAAAACAAATTGCCTGCTAAATGAATAGCAGACAGTTCTTGTTTTTAAATTTAAAAGTGGATTTCTGCACCCTTTAAAAGTGTGGTTCTTCCAACTAGGCACATAATTCTTTTCTGAAAAATATTTGACCTGAGGATCTTTGAAAGTCGTCTTTTCCAATTGTCGGCACGGCAGACACCATATTAGCGCCAAACTTGATGACCATCAATTTTCCTTCGTGAGCAGCTTTTTTCTTAGTATAAAAGTAAGAAAGCTGAAGTAGGTCTAACTTTACTTTTCCATTGATAACTAAACTTTGGGTTTCCATCTCAAGATCTACAAAAACAGGTTTGGGGAAACCTTGGGTATTTTAGTAGATGACTTGATTCGTTTATCTGACCTTGAAAAACAAAGAACCACGGCCAATATCACATAAATCTGGTTGATCGTGGTTGGTTAAATTTGATGGAGATTGTACCATTTGATTAGAACTTATTTTTCACCTTTTTCCGCTTTTAATTGTTCCTTGCGTTTTATTTTTTGATCATTATTACTTTCATAAATCGCATAGTTTTCATATTTCGCCAAATCAGTTTCTGCCCAAATATCTTTACCGATGTCGCAAAGAGTAACCATTTCTTTGTAGATTAAATTACCTATATCAACTCTTCGTTCTACGGCAATATCTCGATCAGCCACCCGATCTTGTTGAATGTTCAAGGCATTTTCAAAGGCCGTCGTTGCATCGACTACTTTGTTGATGACATTTTCATTAACTCCGACATCGCTTAAAAAATCAATTTGTTGTCGAGCCACTCGAGCTACTCGACGTCCACAAAATAAGAGCTGAGCGTCCGTCATATCACCCATTTTAGCTGTTCCAAACTTACGGTATCTCCCAGTTCTATTACTGAATTTCATATTTACTCGAGTCATCAAACTTCGAATGGATGATTTTAATTTTTCAGATGAACTGTATTTTTTATCGGTGACAATCATTTGATCTCCCACCATTTCATCATCATCTGGAAGATCTTTGAGTTTTTCACAATTGGTCTGAAAAGTCTTCAATCGATGTTTGTCATACCCGTAGTTTTCAAATTCTTTAATATCACGTAATGCGAAGCGAATTCTATCCATACTTTGAAGGTATAAATCCGCATCTGGAAAGTTATGCATTCTATTTACTGCTTGCTTTTTCATCTGAGTATCAATTAGTTAGCGATTATTAATGAAGCAAAGATATAATCATTTTTCATGAAAACAAATATACAGATAACAAAAACAATCTGGTTTATTTTTGCTTTAAATATTCCTCCTCCAAAATTTTCTTTATTTGAAAATAATAATAAAATATAATTAAATTATAGCCTTCAGAAAAATGCTAGTTTTCGGATTTTTAGATAATTTCTAAAGCTTGCTCCAAATCTTCGATCAACCAGTCAGGATCTTCCAAACCAATATAAAATCGAACTAAATTGAAGGGAAGAGTAGTGTCTTCTTTTCCAGGAATATTATAAAAAGTGCAAAAGGGTAAGACCAATGATTCATGTCCACCCCAGGAAACTGCTAATGAAAATTTCTTTAACCGATGAAAAAATGCTTCTACTTTTTCAATGGAATCCGTTTTTAGGTGAATAGAAAAAAGACCACCAGCGCCATCCATTTGTTTTTTTGCTAAATCATATTGAGGGGAATTAGGAGAGAAGGGATAATTTACTTTTTGAATTTTTGGGTGGTTTTCCAAAAACGAAGTTATTTTCATCGCGCTTTCATGACATCGCTTCATGCGCAATTCTAAGGTTCGCAAACCACGAATTACCAGCATCGCATCATTGGGAGAAATAATGGCACCCAAGGTCATAAATTCAGCATAGAACATTTTTTTGATGATCTCTTTGCTAGAGCAAACCACTCCAACGATCACATCAGAATGACCATTTAAATACTTAGTTCCAGAGTGAATGACGATGTCAATTCCATGTTCGATCGGTCTTTGGAAAATGGGCGAAGCGTAACTATTATCGATAGCAGTTACGATTCCATGTTTCTTCGCAATGGCGGCACAGGCTTTTAGATCTTGCAATTCGAGGACTGCGGAAGTTGGACTTTCCAAAAAGAGTAGGGTAGTATTAGGTTGGATAGCTGCCTCAATTTCTTCCAAGTTGGTTCCATCCACAAAGGTGTGAGTGACGCCAAATTTTGGGAGATATTCCGTCAACATTTTAAACGTCCAAGAGTAAGCATTATTAACGCAAACGATATGTGCACCTTGATGAACTTGACTCAAAATAGCCATTGCATTCGCACTTGCACCGCTTCCAAAAACTAAGCAATCTTCCGCTTTTTCGAGTGCTGCCAATTTTTTTCTTAAAATAGCTACTGTTGGGTTATTTCCTCGAGTATAAATAATCGAGTCCATTTCATCTCCTAATGCTTTTCGGAAATCATCTAGGTTATCGAATACGAAATTACTACTTTGAATGATGGGAGGGGAAACAGAATTATAATATTCTTCTCGATTTTCACCATGATGGAATAAAATGTCACTTAAGTGCATATTGAGTTTGGTTTAATATTGTAAAATACTGTTGGTCAGTTAGTTATATTATCTTGTCTAGGATGAAATTACGTACTTATTAAATAAATATCTCTCCGATCAAATAAGTTTTTGCGAAGCCTGAGATTTCGACTCGATCATTTAGATATTTACATTTTAAATGACCTTTTCGATTGGATAACTGAATGGCGGTCATTTCAGTTTTTCCTAATTGATTGGCCCAATAAGGAATCATTGAGGTGTGCGCTGAACCAGTAGTTGGATCTTCATCGACACCAGCTTGCGGGAAGAAGCATCTGGAAACAAAGTCTGAATTTTGACCAGGAGCAGTTATGATGGTTCCTCGAGCATCTAATTTTTCTAATAATTTAAAATTAGGTTGGAGTGATTCGATGATAGCTTGATTTTCGACGATCACCATGAAATCCGTTTTTCCCTTAAATACTTTAAGTGGTGAAATTCCTAAACCTTCCACTAGTTCGGAAGGAGCGGCTACTTTTTCTAAAATATCAGTTGGGAAATTCATGGTGTACAAATCCTCTTTTCTTCGAACTCTTAACTCCCCACTTCGAGGAGAAATAAAGATTATCTCCTCTTCAGCATATCCGGTGGAAAAAATAACATGAGCAGAAGCAAGTGTTGCATGTCCACACAAGTCAACTTCAGTTGTAGGAGTAAACCATCGAAGCTCGAAATGATTTTCTTTTGAAACATAAAAAGCAGTTTCTGCTAAATTATTTTCCATTGCAATACTTTGCATCAAATCATCTGGAAGCCAATTTTCGAGAGGGCAAACTGCGGCAGGGTTTCCTCCAAATATTTTTTCCGTAAAAGCATCAACTTGATAAATGGATTGAGTCTTTTTCATAATTGGAAATATTTTTTTTGTGGACAGTTGAACTATGATTCCGTCAGCGTAGCGGCCGTCCACCGTCTAACGTCAACCGTTTTTCTTTTAAACTGCGAATTGAGTGAGGTGGTGATCAAGATGTTTGGAAAATAAAGTGTTCCATTCATTTTCCGTTAGTGGGCCAAATGAATGAGATTCTTTTCCATTAAAATGTGTGCCTCCTAATTTCTGAACTTGGTTGATGTAGTCCACCAGTTTTTTCTTTTCTGCTGCAAAACCTCGTTCGCCAGCAATGATAAAATCAGGTGCAGTTCTACTATTTTTTGGATATGGTTTTGGACCAATAACACCATTTTTGACAAATATTTTGAGCAGGAATTTTTTAAAATTTCCAGGCTGGGTGTATTGATTGGTCATAGCCATATCGTAGATAACATTGCAATGAGCTAACATTTGAGCAACATTCATTTTCCCCCATTGAGCTTGAGTTTGAGGAGTGAGGTTGTTGATTCTGTTGATGGTGGTTTGGGCACCACTAGAAGTGAAGAGGTTTTGCATGGTGAATATTTTTTTGATAAAAAAGCGGTGTTAGTGCTCAAAGCTCTAACACCGCTATATTTATCTGCTTATTCAGCAATAATTACATATTTATTTTTTTTGCCATTTTCAACCATCAAATATTTACCATGAAGCAACGCATCTGAAGAAATGTTAACTTCATGACTCGCAATTTTACTTTTATTGACAGAGATAGAATTCCCTTTGATCGACCGACGAGCTTCTCCATTAGAAGCAACAATGCCGGTGTGTTCAGTCAATAAATCAACGATATTTAAGCCTGCATCAAATGCTTCTTTTTTGAGATTAAAACTCGGAATTTCTTGGGAAACAATTTCCAATGATTCCACATCCATTCCCAGTAAAGTGTTCTTATCTGCTTTTTTAAATAATAAATCGGAAACATTTTGCGCAGCATAATGAGCTTCTTGTCCATGCACTCGAACCGTTAATTCTTCTGCTAAAAGGCGTTTTTGCTCTCGAGGATTTTCCGCCAATTCCGTTTCTCTAGCTTCGATTTCTTCATGAGATTTCAAAGTGAAGTAACGAGTGAATTTTTGAATATCTTTATCGTCAGCATTAATCCAAAATTGGTAAAATTTGTAAGGAGAAGTTTTCGCCGCATCCAACCAAATGTTACCTTGTTCGGACTTTCCAAATTTTTTTCCATCAGATTTCGTCAAAAGCGGAGTCGTAACTGCAAAGGCTTTCGCACTCAAATTTCTTCGAATGAATTCAGTTCCAGAAGTAATATTCCCCCATTGATCAGAACCACCCATTTGCAAAGTCACGTCATCATTTTCAAATAATCTTTGAAAATCATAGGACTGCAATAATTGGTAACTAAATTCGGTAAAAGATAAACCAGTTTCTAATCTATTTTTTACAGAATCCTTCGACATCATATAACTGACGGTCAACGTTTTTCCCACATCTCGGAGAAAATCGAGGACATTCATTTCGTTATAAAAATCAATATTATTTCTCATGATGGCTGAGTTCTCACCACAATCGAAATCTAAGAATTTATAAAAATTCGTTTTTTGAGATTCCAAGTTTTTGTCTAACTCATCAAATGATTTTAAAATTCGCTCCTGATCTTTTCCAGAAGGATCACCGATTCGACCCGTTGCACCACCCATCAAGACGACTGGTTTATTTCCAGATAATTGGAACAATCTTAAGATCTGAATTTGGACAAAATTACCCAAAGTCAAAGCAGGTGCCGTTGGATCAAATCCAATATAACCTGCTCTCATTTTTTCAGTCAAATGTTCTTCGACTCCGGGGGTAGAGTCTTGTAGCATGCCCCGCCATTTAAGTTCTTCGATAAAATTCATTGTAATATTTAATTGGTATTTTTGATGCGCAAATTTAGGAAAACTAAGTTAATATTATTGAGAATCCTAAAAGCTATTTGAAAGTAATTGAATCTGTTAACTCTGAGGTTTACGCAGGTTTTATCTAAATCGTTCCATCGGAGGAGAATGGTGGGGAAATATTTATTTTTGAGGAAATAATTTTATAGCATTGTGGTTAAATGAGAATGATTTCTTATCAGACAAAAGAAACAAGTACATTAAAATAAATGAGCTACTCAATAAATCAGATTCCAATATTCGAAGAACTAAAAGAAAGTAAATCAATTTTGCTTGCAGGTGCTGGAGGAGGGTTTGACATATTTAGTGGAATTCCATTGTATTTTAATTTAAAGCAACAAGGAAAAAATGTGGTCCTTGCAAATTTTTCATTTTCTTGGTTATCACAAACTACCTCTGAGAAAGTTTTTCCTAACTGCTATAAAATCAAGAGTAGGGATAAGGATTTATCTGGAAGAAATTATTTCCCTGAAAAATATTTAAAATTGTGGTTAGAACTGCAAGGAGAGGATGTTGAAATTTATGGTTTTGAGAAAACAGGGGTAAACCCTCTGAAAAATGCCTACAAATATTTAATAAAGGAACATCAAATAGATACTATTTTATTAGTTGATGGAGGAACAGATAGTTTAATGTTTGGAGACGAAGAAGGGTTGGGCACACCTCAAGAAGATATTTGTTCAATGGCAGCAGTATATCGAAGTGGAATAAAAAAAAATATCTCTTAAGTGTAGGATTTGGAATTGACCATTTTCATGGAGTTTCACATTTTAGATTTTTGGAGAATGTTGCTGAAATAGCTAAAGAAGGTGGATATTTAGGAATGTTCCAAATCACGAAAGAAATGGTTGAAGCTGAAAAATATATTAAAGCTATTGAATTTGTAAATGAGAAAATGAAAGGGAAAGAAAGTATTGTTTCAAACTCAATTGTTAGCGCATTAGAAGGCGAATATGGAGACCACCATAAAACGGAGAGAACAAATGGAAGTGAATTATGGATAAACCCATTGATGACAATTTACTGGTGTTTTAATTTAAGAAATGTTGTTAGAAAGATTAAATATTATGACAATATTAAAAATGTAAATACAGTAGCAGAATTTAATGGACAACTTTCAAAGTATCGAAATGGATTGAATAAGTCGAGAGATAAAAAAAGATTACCAATTTAAAAATCAAACTAACCCATAAAATTTGAACCTAGAATATTTTATAGCAACAAGAGTTTCCAAATCAGGAAGTCAATCATTCTCCAGATTGATCATTAGAATTGCTATCGTCGCAATTGCTTTGAGTGTCGCCGTGATGATTGTTGCGACTGCTCTAATTCGAGGATTTAAAAGTGAGATCAGTAATAAGATTTTTGGTTTTTGGGGACATGTACAAATTACCGATACCAGTTCCGCCTACTTGACTGATGATGAAGTCGCAGTTGATGTTAATCAAGATTTTTATCCCTCCATAGATACGATTGAGGAAGTCAAATATTGGGAATATCAAACATTGTTTGGCTACGAATTTGAAGATTGGAAAGTGGACAAGAAAACCAAAGGAGGTATTCGACATATTCAAGTGTATGCCAATCGAGCAGGAGTCATCAAAACTAAAAATGAAATTGAAGGAATCATCACCAAAGGAATTGGGAAAGATTTTGATTGGCAATATTTAGAGGAATTCTTAGTCGAAGGAAAACCACTCAATTTGCAAGATTCTACCATGTCTCGCGAAATAATTATTTCCGAGCATACCGCCAATCGTCTCAACTTAAAAATAGGAGACACCTTCACTATTTATTATATCAAAAAAGGAAGTCAAGCACCGCGGAAATTTAAGTTAGCTGGAATTTATCGAACGGGCCTAGCGGAGTATGACAAATTAATTGCGATTATTGATATTAGACAAATTCAAAATTTACGGGGTTGGTCAGAAGATGAAGTGGGAGGCTTCGAAGTTTTCCTAGATAATATTGATGATTTAGAACCGCTGACGGAACATATTTATTTAGATATTTTGCCTGCCAATCTTTTTGCACAATCTATTAAAGATAGAAATCGAAGTATTTTTGATTGGCTGGAATTGACAAATACCAACGAGCGAGTTCTGATTGCATTAATGCTTTTAGTCGCCATTATCAATATGATGACTGCTTTGCTAATTTTGATTTTGGAGCGAACGAATATGATCGGTATTCTCAAAGCATTAGGCCAAACGAATTGGAATATCCGTAAGATATTTTTGTATTACGCTTCTTATATTATTGTGTTAGGATTGCTTTGGGGAAATGGAATTGGTTTGCTGATTTGTTATTTGCAAGATAAATTCAAGTTTTTCAAATTGTCTGAAGAAGATTATTATTTGTCTTATGCGCCGATTGAAATTAATTGGTGGGTGGTGATTGCCTTAAATGTGGGGACATTAGTAGTGACCTTGGTTTTCCTAATTATACCTTCTTATATGGTGACGAGGATTTCACCGGTGAAGGCGATTCGGTTTAAGTAAGTTTAATTTTGACGGCAAAGGAAGATGACAAAGGAAGTGGTAATTGAGAATCGGTCTCTGAGTAATGGTCTATGAGAAACGGGGCGGGTTGGGACCGGCGAAAAATGAGGGTGCGGATGCTTGCCTTGTGTCACGCATTTTTTTCGCCAAGAATTTTTGGATTAAATCCAGTCGGTTTAATCTTCTCTTTTTTCGAATGAAAAAAGTGACAAACTCTACAAGATCCACTTCCTTCGAAAGTTAAAACAAATGCCAATGAAAAGGAATCTAATAACCTGATTATAAAATCTTTTCATTAGTTCTTGCTGTATGTTCTTTTTTTCATTGAAAAAAAAAGAACCAAAAAATTCTAGGCGAAAAAATAGCTTAACACAAGGCAAGCACCCGCACCCTCATTTTTCGCCGGTCCCAACCCGCCCCGTTTCTCATAGACCACTACTCATAGACTGTTTTTCAATTTTACATTTACATTTACATTTACTTTAACCTTTTAATTTCTCAACAATTTAAAATTTCTACTAAAGTCTGAGTTTAACTAAAAATTATATCATCTATCATATTTTGCTTTTTTTTTCAAAAAATCCTCCCATACATTTCAGTTTTTTTTCAAAAAGAACTAATTTTAAAATCATTAATAAAACATTCCTGTTTAGAATTTCACAAGGAAACCCCAATTCTACCAACACATGTTTTATATTCCGTTATCGATTTTTTCAATGATTCTCAAAACTGATCGTAAGTAAGAATAATCCTTCATTCTAGTGGAATGAAATTTGTATGTGTAATTATGTATATATGTGAGAATAAACAATGAAGCCAAATCCAACAACCTATCTGTCCTATTTACTGGTTATTTTGATGTTAATGTCATTTGACGGAGCAAAAGATAATTTTATTTTCGATGATTTTTCAATGGATGAAAAACAGATCGAAATTTATAATATTGAGAATCTAAATTCAAAGGGTTTAGATTTTTGTGCTGTTCCATATCGAAATGGAATCGTTTTTACTTCTTCTCGAAATAAAGTAGATGGAAGTGGATTGAAAAATGTGTTTAATAATAATTATTTCGATTTATATTATTCTGAGAAAATTGGCGATGATGTATATAAAGATCCTCAAAAATTAAGAGGTAAGATTAATGGAGACTTACATGATGGAACGGCCACTTTCAATCAAATTGGAGACATGATGTATTTCACTCGAAATAATGAAAAGAAGAAAGGACTGGTTTCCTTAAAAATTTTCTCTGCCGAAGGAATCGAAGGAAATTGGATCAATCTCAAAGAATTACCATTCAATAGTAAAAAATTCTCTTCTTGTCACCCTTCACTTTCTCAAGATGGAAAGACTTTATATTTTGCTTCTGACCGTCCAGGAGGTTATGGCGGTATGGATATTTATAAATCAAAATTAGAAAATGGAAAATGGGGGAATGCGCAAAATCTAGGAATTAACGTCAATGGCGAAGGCAATGAATTATTTCCATATATTAATAGCGGTGGACATTTGTTTTTGTCTTCAGATGGTTTTGGGACGCTAGGAAAATTAGATATTTTTCTTTGTAAAAAAGATGGAAAAGGATTTAAATTTAAGAAGAATGTTGGAGAACCATTTAATTCAGTAGCTGATGATTTTGGTTTTTATATAGATGAAACGGGAGAACATGGCTATCTTTCTTCCAATCGTCAAGGTGGAAAAGGGAGTGATGATGTGTATGGTTGGAAATTAGTAGAAAAAATGTATTCCAAAAAAATAATAGTAATAGATGAAGCGACGGGTGAGAAAATTAATGAAGCAGAAGTTTTTATCGAAAACGAAAAGGACAGTTGGCATCCATCTATTTTAAAAATAGTTGAATCTGGAACTTATGAATATAAGGTCGAAAATGCTGAAACCTATTTTTTGAAAATAGAAAAAGAAGGGTATGAGGAGTATTCAGCTGCTTTGGCTAAAGAAATCATTTATGATGAAAAGGAAACTATCGTGATGTTGAGCAAGAGAAAACTTTCTTTGTTATCTGGGAAAGTGCAAGAGCAAGTTTTTCACAAAGCAATGGGAAATGTAGAAATAGAATTACTTAACGAATGTGATGGGAGGATACAAAAGACCAAATCGAGCAAAGATGGAAGCTTTGGTTTTACGGTAATGTGTGGATGTGAATATATTGTTATTTCAAAGAAGGAAGGGTTTATGACGAAGACAAAAATCATTTCCAAAGATGCTAATCCATGTCGTTCCAGTCAATTGATCGAACAAGTAATCGAGATGCGACCTGTGCCAAATAGTAATTTCCCAAGAGCCAGCATTTTTGATGAGTAATCGTAATCCGACTCGGAGAGTCGCACTACATAATCAACAACCCATTCTCCCGCAAACCTTCCCAAATCGGAGAACCTAATAATTCTTCAAAATCACCCAAATCATTTTTCTCGAAATCAGCTTTCAATTCATTAAACTTCAAGGGAGAATCAGTCTTAGATTGTGCCCGTAAAAGTATTGTTGCAATCCATTCCGCCAACGGCTTTTCAGTTTCAAAGCCCCACTCATCTTTTTTATTAAAGAACACCAATTCCCCAAACTCTTCTCCCTCATCTTCAAAAATAGAAATTGTAGGAGTATTGTTAATCCAAATAACTAAATCATTTGGGCGGTATTTGTTTTTGGGAAAAAGCCCTAAGCTATTTTCAATAAAATCATCTTCCACCGTTGTAGGCGAGGTCTCGAAATCAAACCAGTCATTGACGGGGAAGTCCAATCCAACCCCATTCATATAGTTAAATAAAGATCTCCTCAAACCTTCTGAATATATCTCATGCTCTGCACCTAACGGATCATTGTGTACCAAGTCATTATCGGCAAAACCTCCAAAGTGAGGGCCAACCATTTCTACTTTAAATACTTCAGGAGCCAACCCAACCGGACTATGGGAAGTCATCGCAAACTGATGCCAAAAAGCAGATTGAATGATCCCTTGTTCAAACATTTGCCGAACCATCTCCAACGAATCAATCGTCTCTTGTTCCGTCTGCGTAGGAAATCCATACATCAAGTAAGCATGCACCATAATACCGGCTTCTGTAAACGCATTGGTTACTCTCGCTACCTGCGCCACCGTTACTCCTTTCTTGATCATGGTTAATAGTCGATCAGAAGCCACTTCCAATCCTCCCGAAACGGCAATGCAACCCGAAGCTTTTAGTAAACGACAAAGGTCAGGCGAAAAGCTTTTTTCAAAGCGGATATTCGTCCACCAAACCACCGTCATATCTCTGCGAAGAATCTCAATCGCCAAATCTCTCATCAACGCAGGTGGTGCAGCTTCGTCCACAAAATGAAAACCATTCTCGCCAGTTTGATTGATGATCGTTTCGATTCGATCACAAAGTAATTCAGCGGTGACCGGTTCATACCTTTTTATATAATCCAACGTCACATCACAAAAGGTACATTTTCCCCAGTAACAGCCATGCGCCAACGTCAGCTTATTCCAGCGGCCATCACTCCACAGCCGATGCATCGGATTGACAATTTCGATTACCGAAAGATATTTACTCAAATGAAAATCAGAATAATCAGGCGTCCCAGTTTCTCGTTGAGGAATATCTAACACCTTGGAAGTATTATGATAACAAACGACTCCGTTTGTTTTGGCAAAAATCCTTTTGAGTTCCGCCTTCGTTATTTTTTCTTTCAAAAAATCCAATAAAAGTAGGAGAGGAGCTTCCCCATCATCCAAGCTGATAAAATCCAAATAATCAAAAATTCGTTCATCCGATAAACTTCTCAATTCCGTATTGGGATAGCCACCTCCCATAATAATCGAAATGTGTGGATAGTATTTTTTGATAAATTGCCCACACTTTAATGCTGCAAAAAGATTACCTGGGAAAGGAACGGAAAGACCAACCACAGTTGGATTTTCTTTTTTTATTTTTTCCTCCAATAGTTGAGTGAGGATATTAGTAACAATAGTTTCTGGAGCATTCAGCGCAGCTTCCATTTCATCGAAAGAAGATAAGGATTGCGATAATCTTTCGGCATAGCGACTAAAACCAAAATGAGGATCCACCGCTTCTTTGATCAAGTCACCTAAATCTTCCAAATACAAAGTCGCTAAATGTCGCGCCTTATCTTGAATTCCCATCGAACCAAATGCTAACTCCAAATCATCCAATTCATCAAAGCGATTGGACTCCGGTAAATAACTTCGATCACATATACTGTGTGCTAAGGTCGGATTGGTGTTTTGTAAAAAAGCGATAACCGGATCAATCGTCTTTAGGTATTCTTTGCGCAGCGCAAAAATTCGGAGACAATTGTCGGAAAGTTCGGTTGCTTCTGTTTCTATATGAGTAAATATTTCTTTTAAACCATTTTTAGAAAATATTTTTAAAATCACTTCAATTCCCAAATCAACTTGGAATGCCTCAATCTGATGTGTATTCAAGAAACCTTTTAAATATGCCGTCGCAGGATAAGGCGTATTTAATTGGGTAAAAGGAGGAGTAACTAATAATATTTTTTGGCTCATAACAATAAACTTACAAGAAAATTCTGAACGGTGAATAATAGCAAACTTGCATAAAAATTAAAGCTACTTTAGATTTTGGTAGATTCAAATAACCCTAACAAGTTTTTCAAAAAAAAAGTTGAATTATTTTAAAAATGATTTGACTTATTGCGAAAAATTATTCTATATTTGCAGCGCTTTAGGAAATAACAAACGTGTTAAAATTCACCTTTAGTAAAAAAATGGCAAAAGTAGTTTAGTTTATATAAACTTTACTCCTTTTATTTCAAGCGAAAGTAGCTCAGCTGGTAGAGCACGACCTTGCCAAGGTCGGGGTCGCGAGTTCGAATCTCGTCTTTCGCTCTAAGTCTTCAATTTTTGTTGAAGACTTTTTTTTTGAAGGAATGAAGAAGAGGCTCTCTTCAATATTTCATTCCCGATTAAGTTGCCCGAGTGGTGGAATTGGTAGACACGCCGGACTTAAAATCCTGTGCTTTTCGGAGCGTGCGGGTTCAAGTCCCGCCTCGGGTACAAACTATGTGCGTAATCGGTTGATAATCAATCGGTTACGCATTTTTTATGTTATGTGGTGAAACAATTATTTCTTTTCTGCATAATTTTTCCTATTTCACCCCAGTTCAATTAAGGGATGGAGTATGAACATCTCACCTTCTTTTCTTCAATTTTCAAATGTTTTACCATTCTTTTTTCAATTTCCATTGCTAGTGACTAATCTGAGTTTCTTATATTATTAAATTTTCTATTTTATCTTTTACCATCAAATTGGTAATTATCCAAAATGAGGTGAGATTTCTATAATTCGTATTAAAATAATTTGTTTTAATATTCTTTCTTTACTACATTATCACTTCAACTTTTTCACACGAAAACACCTACGAAACAAAGCTCACACGTAAAATCTGCAACTCATCCAGCACATACCTCACATCACCCTGCCACCGTTCTCCCCACTCCCCGGACCTAACGTAATCACCCCATCAGCAGATTCAATCAAA
>Ga0209712_10001695_pt1 | contig 18581 bp, 15 predicted proteins | sample ArcOceMetagenome_FD_187443 | JGI IMG/M metagenome (GOLD analysis project Ga0209712, IMG submission 187443) | Marine eukaryotic phytoplankton communities from Arctic Ocean - Arctic Ocean - Greenland ARC118M Metagenome (SPAdes) (version 2) | ecosystem: Environmental > Aquatic > Marine > Oceanic...
CGTTACCAATACTTCCTACGAACTTTGTTCGATTTCCTAACAAGTGCATATTCAAACACATATTTGCTGGACTTCCACCTTGAAATAATCTAAAACTCGTTGGCTTTGAAAAATCATCCATATAATCTTCACTAATAAAGTCTATCAATAATTCACCAACGGAAAGAATATCATACTTTCTGATCATCATTTTAGTTTTTATGGATTGTAAATTTATCTAATTTTTGAGTCTATTAAATTATAATTTGATTCATAATTCAATTTTTGCTAATCTATTTTTATCTTGCTTTTGATACTCTACTTGAGGTTAATCGTCTGGAAATTTAGAGTAATCAAGTTCGTGAATGATAAATTATAAGCGATGAATAATTGCTGTTCCAATTGTTTGCAATCTTACACTCAATTTTAAAAGATTTTATTTTGACAATTAATAAAATCAAAACACATTCAAATTTTAGAAAATGGCTATTAGAATAGAGAGGGATGAACCTCAACAACCTCGTCGGGATGATAATAATAACAATAATAATCGTGGCAATGAAGGAAGTGGTATTTTAAAAAAATTGTTGCCGATTTTAGCGATTATATTTTTCAAAAATCCAAAATTAGGTTTTACGATTTTAATCATCGGTGGAGCGTTGTACTATTTCACAGATGGTTTTCAAGGAATTTTAGAACCAGAACAAGCGAATACGGAACTAAGTGCAGGTTGTGATTTTGATGCAGAAAAATATGACCAAACGAAGGTTTTTCCAGCGTTGTCAAGTAATTATAAAAATAAGTTCCCGAGCAGTACTTCATTGTTACAATATGCTCCGCCTCGTATGAATCAAGGTCGTCAAGGTTCCTGTGTTGGTTGGGCAAGTGCTTACTCAGCTCGTTCTATTGTGTACGCTCGTCAGACCGGTGATAACGGAAATAATGCGGCTTTTAGTCCGGCATTTATTTATAATCAAATCGCGTTGGAAGGTTGTCAAGGGTCTTACTTGATGGAAGCGATGGAATCTATGAAAAATGTAGGTTCTTTACCGTTCGATGATTTCAAATATGATGAAACAACTTGTGCGAACGAACCTTCTTCTACACAAAAAAGAGCCGCTTCACCTTACAAGATTAAAGGTTATAATCGCTTGACGAAAGGTGGTTATGATTACAAAGTTGATATGGAAGGTATTCGTCAAAATATTGCTCAAGGTGCGCCAGTCGTTATCGGAATGCAAGTAGGTGGCTCATTTATGAGTAGCATGTATGGCAAATCAGATTGGAAACCAACAAGTAGTGACAAGGGTTTGAGAGGCTTTAGCGGACATGCAATGTCAGTTATTGGTTATGATGATAATCGCAGCGGCGGTTCTTTCCAAATTATGAATAGTTGGGGAGCCGATTGGGGCAACGATGGAATCTGTTGGGTAACTTATACCGATTTTGAGTATTTTGTAAAGGAGGCTTATGGCTTATCGCCAATGGGAAAAGCGTCGACGGATGACAATAAATTAGCCGTTAAATTCGGAATGGTTGATAAGGAAAGTCGTAGAAGTATTCCGTTGAAACGGGTACAACAAAACATTTATCGCACCCAAAAACCGATGTCGAAAGGTCAGCGTTTTAAGTTAGAAGTAACAAACTCTTTGGCTTGTAATATTTATATTATAACGGAAGAATTAGACGGAACAAGTACCGTACTTTTTCCTTATGAAAAATACTCGCCTTATTGTGGAATCGTAGGCACTCGACTATTCCCGAACGAACAATCGCTTTATCCTGATGAAGATGGTAATTTAGACCGTTTTGCAATTATTGTTGCGAAAGATGAAATTGATATTACAGCGATTAATAAAGCGATTTCAAATAGTAGTCAGAAATCTTTCCAAGCAAAAATATTAGCAGCTCTTGACACGCAACACGTTGAGCGTTTCTCATTTAATGACGGCACAGGAACGGTTGATTTTGAAGGTGATTTGAAAGGTAAGAATGCGGTGAGTATTGTTATTGAAGTTTCGAAGTAGATAATGAACATATATTAGAAATTTAGACAATAAAAGGGACTGGAATTTAAAAATTTCCAGTCCCTTTTTTATTTATAAAATAATAACCTCTACATATTTTATACATCCATATCTACACTAATTTTGTAACCGTCGTATCATCCATTAATTTAAAATCTTTTCCGATATTTAACAAATTTAATCCCGGTGTTTTTCCAACCACAAGGCTTCCCAAAGTATCCTCAAAACCTAAAGCTTCCGCACCGTTTAATGTGGCCCAACGCAAAAGCATTTCTAATGGAATATATGATTGGTATTTTGCAATCGCTTTCATTTCATCCAAAATTGATAATTGCCAATTAGAGGTCAAACTATCCGTTCCGATGGCGATATTTGCATTCGTATCAATAAAATGCCGATAATCCGGCAACCTATTTTCAATATATAAATTCGCATTCGGACAAGTGATCCAATATACATTATCTCCACCCCAACGTTGTGCTGCTTGAATATCTTCCACGGTGGAAAGTGTATTATGGACAAAAAGTGTTTTATGGTTTGGATTCATATTTTCCAAAGCATAATGAATCGAAGTTTTTTCGGTTGCTTCGAAAGCATCTAAACTAATTCCAAAACTGTCGTAAAATTTAAGGAAACCACCAGTTTTAGTTTTAAATAAATCTTCCTCGGCTTGTAACTCTTGATTATGAATTGAAACGGTCAATGATTCTTCTCCATTTGCTTCATTTAACATCTGAAACAACTTTTGGGAAACAGAATAAGGAGCATGAGGCACAAGTGATTTTTTTGAACCTTCGGCTAATTCTAAGGAATCATAAACGGCTTTGTATTTATCAAATTCAGCTTCTGTATTTTCACTTTGCAAAAAATCAAAAAACTCCACGAAGGTATAGTAGCGTAAATTTCCCTTTGCTTTCTGTACGAAAGTATCGGGAACATTAGAAATATCACCGACGGCGACAATTCCATTTTTAATCATCTCTGCTTCTGCTTTCGCAATTGCAGTCGAAATCTCTTCTTCTGAAGCCGCACGTTTCGTCACCACATCTGTAATAAAAGGAATCAGACCTTTACCAGTATCGACTTTTCCTTTCATATGTGATAATTCCAAGTGACAATGTGCATTGATAAATCCTGGAATAATAATGCCGTGGTATATTTCTAACGCTGAATCGTCGTAATTTCTACGATCATCTAATTTTAGAATTTTGCCATTATCATCTACAATGACAACGCCATTACGTATTGGTTTTAAACTGATTGGTAGAATTAAATCTGCAGTAATCTTTCGCATTATTTAGTATATTTTATATTTATATATGGTTTGCTAATTGGTTCAAAGACAAACACACCTATATTATTTCGTTTGGTAACTTAATTCAATAAATTATGCTGTTCTATACATCAATAATTATTATGACCGCATAATATTTGATACTAGTGTTTTCTGCTTCTTTTCCGTAATAAAGCGAAACAGAAATCAAAGCTTGATTGACTTTTTTACGGTTGAAGATATTGGAAAAGCGAAACAGACTGAAACGCACTTCGCTCAAATAGTTATCTATTCTTAACGGTTTCCCAACACTTTTAATCTAAAATCAAAAATACCAATCTAAAACATCAACCCAAAATCACAACTATATTTTGATACGGTTGCTCTTAATTAGTTCTCAAAGGTGATAAAATTGAAAAAGGATTGCAACCCTTAATTGAATAAATAATTCTAAAAAAAATCGTGTGAAACGATTCAAATACGGATAAAAAAACACCCTATTCCATTCTTGGGATTTTTCTTTTTTTTAAATGTATTTACACTGAATACATTTTGCATGTTAACAAATTTAACACGCTTGAATATATCAATATAAATAACTAAAAATCAAACTATTATAAATAATAATTAGAACTAAAATAAAACTTTATTTGGAATTAAATTTATTTGGAAAACACTTTGTAGGTTATTTGATAGAAGTATCCTAAAAGTAATAAATCATTCGTGTTCTAAATCAAAATTCCATGAAAACATTTTTTTTAATCACAGTAACCGTTTTACTTTCATCATTCGTGTCACAACCGGATGAAAAAACACAACCAGATCCACGGTTGTATGATGCACTTTCTCAATCAGAAGTCAATGAAATGTTAGCTAAAAATCCATTCTTGATTGAGTACTATAACTATTTTTTAGACAATTCGTTTAAGATTATTGAACAACCGAAAGGAAAGAAATTAGAATTACCGACTGTAGTTATTCCGGATATACAACATTTCAATATTCTTGTAGTTCAAAAGAGACAAAAACTTCAAAGGAATTGGGATAATCAAACTTATTATTCTATAAAAAATACGGATAAAATTTTGGTCTTTATCTCCGAAAAAGAATTTACACAACGACTTAATAAACATATTGAACATTAGAAAATCTATTTTTTATCAAAAAAAGATAATTTTCAAATATTTACACATTACATATAAAAAAGCCGTGAAAGATAATTCTTCATGGCTTTTTTCGTTTAAGCCATTGGTTATCATATATTTGCATTCTAATTTACCTTACCTTTCACTATTCATCAAGTATACATTGCAGTACTTTAACTATCATTAATATATATTTACAGGTTTCAAAATTTAGGTATTTGCTTAAATTTTGCAAATTTTGTAAAATACTTGCTATACTTATTTAGTTAATATACAATACAAGTAGAATATTTCGCTTAAGTTCAAGTCTTCTATTTTAATATTTAGTAAGACATACTCATATAATATTGTATGAACTTAAACCTTTTAAAATTCTCCTATTATTTAATACAACATAGTTTAAAACCTATCAGATGATGAGTCGTAAATTTACATTAAAGCATACTTGGCTCGTTTTGGCTCTCTTTTGTGCATTTGGCATAACGGAAGTTAAGGCACAAGACCCGCATTTCTCTCAGTTTAATGCGGCTCCATTGCAGCTTAATCCTGCGATGGCTGGTGTTTATGAAGGTCAATTCAGAGTTGGAATTAATTACCGTGACCAGTGGGGAAGTGTCCTCGGTCCAGTTCCTTTCCAAACTTCTGCCGTTAGTTTTGATTTCAGGATTCACGCTTTCAAAGATGATTATTTTGCGATTGGATTAAGTTTTTTGAATGATCAAGCGGGTGAAGCTCGTTACTCCATGACACAAGGTAACTTTGCACTTTCTTATATGAAAAAAATATTTGGTGGCCGAGGTTCTCGTTACGACCAATATTTAATTGCTGCCGGACAATACGGTTTTGGACAACAAGGAATTAACTGGAATACACTTCAGTTTTCTCGCCAATTTGATGGACAAGATTTCAATCCTAGTTTACCAACGGGTGAATTAACCACTGACCAAACATCAATGTATGGTGATTTGAACGCTGGTGTGATGTGGTACGGATTATTTGGAAAACAAAGAAGTGCGTACGCCGGTATTGCTTTCCATCATTTAAATGCGCCTAATATTTCTTTCAATGGAATCGAGCAGGATCCTTTATACAGAAGATATACATTTCATGGAGGTGGAGAATATCCAATCAATCGTGGCTTAACGATTTTGCCAAGTGCAAATTTACAAAGTCAAGGCCCTTCATTCCAAACAGTTGCTGGTGCCGCTTTGCGTTTTTCTACTCGTGAATGGGACGAGTTTGCTATTCGATTCGGTGGTTATGGTCGTATTGCAGGAAGATTCGATGGTGGCGTACTGACAGATGCCGCAATTATTTATACTGCCTTAGAATGGCATGATTGGATTTTAGGATTAAACTTCGACACGAACGTTTCTTCTTTAAGTGCGATTAGTGGCGGAAGAGGAGCTTTCGAGTTATCCTTAACTTATACAAGTCCTCCAGCTCGTCGTCAAGGCATGTTCTGTCCAGTTTTTTAATATCAAATAATTCTTTTTAGAAAGGGTCGAACGCTTTGAAAGCCTTCGACCCTTTTTTTGTTTATTATTGATTATCAATGTTTTATCTGTTTAATCGTCCGAGTGATTATGTTGATATGCCCTTTTGAATAAATCAAAACCGATTTCTCACCAAAATGCTACTTTTTTTTTATCAATAAAGAAGTCGCAAAGTCTCCCCGATAACACAACATGTAAGAATCAAGGCTAAACAAAAAGGAGGATTTTTGTTAGAAACAGTTGTAAAAATATATTTTTTTGTTTTTTAATTAATATCCTTCGATTTTTAATATCTTAGAAATACGAACTACTTTTGTACATTATTCAACGCAAACCTATAAGGTTTTGAAAACCTTATAGGTTTCTTATACAAAAAATTATAATTCGATATGGATTTTAGTGTACTATTTACGCCAGAAGCATTAGTAAGTATTTTGATGCTGACATTTATGGAAGTAGTTTTAGGGATTGATAATATTATTTTTATCTCTCTAGAATCTAATAAGCTACCAAAGAACCTACAGCAAAAAGCAACGAATATTGGTTTGGCACTAGCCATGATTTTGCGTATTCTTTTACTCTTTGGTATTAATATATTAATTGCCGCTCAAGAGCCAATTATACACTTTGACAATAGCATTATTAATGGTGGAATCTCGTGGCAAAGTATCATCTTAATTGCTGGTGGTTTATTCCTTATATATAAAAGTACGACTGAGATTCATCATAAACTCGAAGGCAGTCACGGAGGTGGCAATGGCAATGGTGGGGGAACAAGTACGATGTCCAAAGTAATTATTCAAATTACACTAATCAATATCGTTTTCTCTGCCGATTCTATTTTGACAGCCGTTGGTATGACAAACGGCGTGGAAGGTGCGATGGTTATAATGATTACAGCAATCATTATTTCGATGGTTATTATGATGTTATTCGCTAATCCTGTGGGGAATTTTGTAAACGAAAATCCAACTATTCAGATTTTAGGATTGTCATTTTTGATTCTAATCGGTTTCATGTTGATGACAGAAGGTGCACATTTAGGGCATATTGAGATTTTTGGAGAAGCGATTGGAGCAATTCCTAAAGGTTATTTGTATTTCGCTATTTTCTTCTCTTTAATTGTAGAAATGTTGAATATGCGTTTTCGCAAAAAAGTGGATCATATTGATTTGAATAGTGCAACGAGTGAAGCTACAAAAAAAGGTATTCTTCATAAGTAATTTTCGAATTACGGGTTTTATCATACGGATGACAATATAAAAGCCGTATCGGTTTTTTAAAATCGATACGGCTTATTAATCATAATAAACCTATCAAAGCTGTGCGTTTTCAATATATTCTCCTTGTTTTTGCGTTATTTTTTGTCAATTCAGCAAGTGGTCAATATCTTTCTGATAAGGCTGAAATTAGTTTGTTAAGCTATAATCCGGTTAACGAAATTTATACTATTTTTGGTCATTCTGGTGTTCGAGTTTTTGATCCTGAGCGGCAAATTAATATTGTCTTTAATTATGGAATGTTCGATTATGCTGCTCCGAATTTTACCTTGAATTTCATTAAAGGTAAATTAAATTATAGCTTAGGTGTTCAAAATTTCAGTCAAGTAGTTCAATATTCTGATTATAGGAATCAAACACTTTATGAGCAGGTTTTGAACTTGGATAAGGAACAGAAACAAATAGTGTACGCTTTCCTTCAAAATAATTACAAACCAGAAAATCGTTATTATATGTACGATTTTTTCTTTGATAATTGTGCAACTCGTATCCGAGATATTCTGGATACAACACTGACATCAACCCTTTCCTACGATAAAACGACGGTTACAAAGAATCTTTCTTATCGAGAATTAATACAAGAATTTACACAGACTCAACCGTGGTTAGCATTCGGAATCAATTTAATTTTTGGTTTACCAACAGAAAGAAAAGCGACTTTTGAGGAGCAAATGTTTTTACCTCAATATCTATATGAAAGTTTTGCAGTAGGTACAATCACGACGGCCGATACGACAAAGTCTTTGGTCAGAATGACTCGCCCCGTTCACATTGCAGACGAAATCAAAGCAGAAACAGATTTCTCGGTTACACCAAATTTACTCTTTTGGTTCCTGTTCGGATTAAGTTTAATTTTGAATATTACTATTAGAAAATCAAAAATAACAAAAATTTGGAATGGCATTTTCATGCTTATCGCAGGTTTATCCGGCCTTATATTTTTGGTCATGTGGTTTGGAACAGAACATATTCCAGTCAAGAATAATTTAAATGTCATTTGGGCTTTTCCAACACATCTTATTGCGGCATTTTGGATTTGGAAATCATTCTCAAAACCGATGTATTTCAAAATATTTACAGCAATTAATATTTTATTATTAATTAGTTTTCCAATATTTCTACAACAGATGCCAACGCCAGTAATTCCAATACTCTTAACATTAATTACAATTGGGCTTATGAATAGTAATCTCGCATTTATAAAACGGATTTTTAATAAAAACACTTAAAATCGTTTTGAGATTATTTTGAGATTGTTTTGACAGGGTTTACAAATTATATGGAATTTTATAGACTATAAAATGAAATAAATTCTATTTTATGACGCGGATAATAAATAGCTTACTCGTTATGACGAAATTATTTTTATTCCTAATAATTTATAAAAATCAGTGCATAGACTAGCTACGGACTGGTTTTTTAAGTTTTTCAGAAATAAAAAAAAGCGGGTAGATTATTTATTACTTGTTCTCTTATCCTATAAATCCTGTCAAAATACTTTCTACGAATCCAAAAAATGTATCACATCCTTCGCTGTTTGCTCTGGCGATTCTATCATTGGTAAAGCACCGATTCCTTCGTATGTTTTCGATTTCGCTTTCGGAATATCTTTAGAAAAGTCACTTTGCACAGTTAAGCTTCCAAACTGAATAAACGTAGGCGTTTTAATTTCTAAAATTTTATCATACCGAGATTTCAATGGCTTTTTGGCCAATATTTTTAATGACTTCCGATTCCCTTTACAAATCAATAGATCTTGCGTTTGTTCCACTAACAAATCCGTAACCACAGATTTATTTCCAACTGATCTTGATAATTGTTTCTTAATAGAACGACGAGAACCTTTCCACCTCAAAATGAATCTTCCAAAACTACCTTTATTTTCAAAAGAGAATAAGTTATTCGTTTTATCAACAATTTGGCCTTGAGGGTTAATTAATAATAATTTCAATATTTTGTGAGGGTGCAATAATGTATATTGCCAAGCCAGATGACCACCAAAACCAATTCCCCCGATATGAAACATTTCCAAACCTAAACCCATCGCAGCCGTGAATTTCTTTATGAAATAGATATAAGAATCCATTTTATAATCAAATTTCTTGGATTGTGGACTTAATCCAAAACCTGGCAAGTCCAAGCGAATCACTTTATAATGGGCTATTAAGAAAGGCATCCATTCCTCCCAAATGTTCAACGAAGTTCCAGCATCATGCAATAACACAAATACTTTCCCTTCACCTTCTTCTTTGTAGTGAATGTTCATTTTATCTATCACGACGAACTTTGAAGCTTCGTCTGTGTATTTTTTAGTAGTTATTTCTAAAGGTGCGTCCAGTTTGAACATCGTTTTTGATTTGGTTTAGTGCGAAAATAGTTATTTTTTAGAATTCCACCTATTCCTAAAAAACAAAAACACCGTATTCATTAATCTGAATACAGTGTTTTCACTAAACTATCTTTTAATTTTTCTAATCCTCGAATGAATCATCATCATAATGTGATGCTCGCTTCACTCTTTCTTCAATAAAGTCGTCATCGTCATCGTCGTCATTTGATATAATAAAATTAGACTTCAAATTACGATATTTTGATTTACTAACTGGTTGAAGTTTCGCTTTTTTGCGGCTTTTATTCTTGTCCAGCTCTCTTTTTTTTTGATTCATGATATTTAATTACTAAAGTTTTTAATTCAAAAAATAGTTAAAATAATAGTACCCGTATTTATTTCATTGAAGGCGTTTTTAATTCTTAAAATACAATCATCATTTACAGTATTTTATGGTCGTCTTTGATTTTTATATTTCAAACCTCAACACAATTAAAAAGGGGTACAAATAATATAGTTAGTTTCAATTATTAATATCGGATATTTTGTAATAAAGTTTCAGACTCTTTCAACAATCTTAGTGCAATTTTATTAAAATCATTGCCAATCACCATTTTTCTTAAACAATTGCTATCACTGTATATAAAATTGAATTTCAATTTTATATACTTAAAAAATAATACGTCAAAAGTATACAAATTTCCAATACGCAAAAAATAAATTATCGTTTCATTTTTGCCTGAATACTTTTCGTCGTATGCGGAACTGCTTTCAAACGACGCTTGTCGATTAGTTCACCAGTTACTATACAGACGCCGTATGTTTTATTCTTCGTCCTCAAAAGAGCATTTTCTAAATCTCGAACAAATCGCTGCTGTCGTTCCAACATTTTTGAGAGATGTTCTCGCTCATAAGACAAACTACTCTCGTTAATGTTGTTGAATCGATTCCCTCCGTTTTCTTCTATCTCAAGCAATTCTAGTTGTTGTGTTTTTAACTCTTTTCGTGCTTTTGATAACTTCATTTCAATGACTAACTTAAACCCTTCTAATTCCTTGTCAGAATATCGATATGTTACATTTTGGCTATTCATTTTTATAATTATTTATAATTTAAATTGGAGAAATAAGTTCATAGTCATTTTCAGATTGTAGTTTATTCTCATTTAATAATAGCTGCTACTTTTTGAAACAATAAAAAATTTCTTCTTCAACATAAATTCGATGACAACTCAGCTTTTTATTTAAGCACTTGTAACCAAGCTTTTAATATTTCTCATTACAAATAATATTTTAATTTCATTATCTACAAATACAATAATGATGATTATTTGTCAAATAATCAATAGCATAAAGTAGAATATTGAAAATAATTTGTTAAAGTTTTGTTAAAGTAATACTATAACTCCAGTAAAATTACCTTCCCAACTATCTAAGTTAGGCTAGTTTTATTCTAATTTAAAGAGTAAGTAAGTAAGTAATAGCCTACTACCTTATTATTTGAAAGCCTCATCCTCGAATATTGCTATGCAACGGTTAATTATTATCTTAAAGATATCATATATCATATTTTAGGTGTAAAAAAGCTTAAAAAATCCTAAAAAATTCAATTTTTTAAGTTAAAAAATATTTTCTAAAAATATTATGTTTTTTTGTACTTTTGTGACACATTAATTTTAGTCAAGCTTTTATAAAATCAAATATGATGAAACCGATTTTAATTTTTAGTTTACTGATTGGTGTAACTTTTTTTTGTACCGCACAAATACCAAATTTCACAGCAACCGTTAGTAGTGATACGGTTAATTTATCGAGTATTTTCGAAGTCGTTTTTACGATAGAAGGTGAACATTCTAGAAATTTTCAGCAACCAGAATTCCTTTCTTTTGATATGATTTATAATAATCAATCCGTACAAATGAATATCACAAACGGGGAATCAAAACGAACAGTAAGTCATACTTTTGGTCTAAAAGCGAAGGAAGAGGGATATTTTGTCATTGAGAAAGCGACGGTTGAGATTAAAGAAATAGATTATTCTACCGATCTTATAAAAATTACTGTTGACGAAAATTATACGCCGAAAGTATTGCCAAAAGATAAAATGGACTTTTGGAATCCTTTTGAAAATTTTCCGAAACAAGAGGAAATAAAACCAAAAGCAAAGAAGAAACAAAAGATTTATAAGATATAATTTTGAGTCAGTTATTTCGTATTTGGTAAGACTATTGCAATAAATTTAGAAGTAACCTTCAAAGGTTAAGGTCTGGAGTTATATTATTTTAACAATTAGTCAATAACTCACTGATTTATATAATATTACATACTTAATTAATAACAAATTAAAGTCTGCTCACGTAATATTTACGAGATAAAGGAAATCGTTATTAAACTAAATCCTATCTTAAAACATATATACGCATGAAAAATTATCAAATAATTGTTGTCGAGGATTCTCCTTCTGATGCACTTTTTACGAAAATTGCTCTTGAAGAAATAGATGAGACATTAGAAATTGCGTGGTTGCAAGATGGAGAGGAAGCTATAAATTTTTTATTTCCGAACTTAGGACAACCTTTAGATAAACCAGAATATCAATCAATTCGAATCATTCTTTTAGATTTGAATTTACCTCGTTATACAGGATTAGAAGTCTTGACAAAATTGAAAAATTACGCTGAAACGAAGGAAATTCCTGTGGTGATTTTCTCTTCTTCAGAAATGAAAAGTGGTATCGAGGAATGTATAGCAGCGGGTGCGGAACAATATATTGTGAAGTCAATTGATTTTGATGCTTATACAAATGCAATTAAGGAAGTTGTTTCTAAAAAATTAAATGTCGCCATATAAAAATAATTTAATTCAATGAGAAAAGCCTTTCTGATATAAAATTTCAGAAAGGCTTTTTAATTTTGAAAATTACACAAAACCAAAAGTCAGTAACCAGAAAATCATTATGAAAGTAATCGGATTAATGTCGGGCAGTTCTTTGGATGGAGTAGATATTGCTTTTGTAGATTTCAAAATCAATGGCGAGCAAATTAATTTTGAATTAATAAAGGCAGAAACCATTGAATTTTCAGAAGTTTGGCAACGTCGGCTTCGGAATCTTCCAAAAGTTGATGCTTTGGCTTTCTCCAAAACAAATACGTATTTTGGACACCTTTTGGGCGAAATGATTAATGATTTTATCAATAAACATAAAATCGACGTTGATTTTATCGCTTCGCATGGACACACGATTTTTCATTATCCAGATAATCGAATTACCGTTCAAATTGGAGACGGAGCAGCAATCGCAGCCATAACTGGTTTACCTGTTATTAATAATTTCAGAACACACGATATTGCAATAAATGGAGAAGGCACGCCGATTGCTCCGATTGCGGATAAGTATTTATTTCCGGGTTATGATTTTTATTTAAATATCGGTGGAATTGCGAATATTTCCTGCTCAATTGATGGCCGGTTTGTGGCGTTTGATACTGGAGCAGCGAATCAAGTTTTAAATGAGTTGACGCATTTAATTGGTTTATCTTATGATGAAGATGGCAATATCGCACGAGAAGGAACGGTCAATCAAGAGATTCTAAATAAAGTCAATGAACTACCTTATCATCATCAACCTTATCCAAAAAGCCTTGATAACACTTGGCTACAAGAAAATATTTTACCGATTTATTTAATCGAAGAAGATACGATTCAAAATAAACTCCGAACAGCTTGTGAGCAATTAGCCCAACAAGTTGCGTTGTCTATTCAACAAATTATTGACAAAGAAAATCTTCCCATGAAACCATTTAAAGTCTTCGTAACTGGTGGCGGTGCTTTTAATAATTTTCTAATGGAAAGGGTAGGAGCGGTTTGTAATCAGTATTTTCCAACAGAAATTATCATTCCGAATCCCGAAATTGTAGAATATAAAGAAGCTTTATTAATGGCGTTAATGGGCGTTTTGCGCGTTGAGAATAAGGTGAATGTGATGCGTTCGGTAACTGGTGCGAAACGGGATACGATTGGCGGAGCGATTTGGCAGGGATGGAAGAAGATGGTTTGATTCCATAAACAACCTATGGTTATTCGTATTCAACCCTTTCAGGATTATTTTCTATTATTAAAAATCTAATAAAAATTGATTTTTATGAAATTCAGAAAAGAGGTGATTTTAGTTAATTTATACGATGTTTTACAATAACGTCATCATCACAAGCAAGAATTTCAATACACAAATCCCATGAAGTGATTACATAATGTGTGTACTCAAATCCTGCTGTAACATAGTCATTCGTTAGCCATTTAGAATTTTCTATTATAAAAGTCCTCCCTGTTTCACTTTTTATTAAATTCCAATGATCTGTTAACAACTCTTCTTCCGAAAGCTTATAAGAAATTTTCTCAGCAGTTATTTCATAAATATTATCTTCGCTATCAGTAAATAAAACGTTTAGAGTTCCATCGTCAGATAAACTTTTAAAGTATAAATCTCTAACATCAGATAAACAAGTATCCCAGCGTATTATTTTTTTCATAGTTTAATTTTCATACTGAAACCAGCCGATTAAGTTTTCGGTTTATGAATTATAAGTCAGTAATTCTAAAAAGAGGTTAATAAAAAATGTCTTCCCGAATTTTCATTCAGAAAGACATTTTTTACTCTTACCAAGCTGGAGGTTGGTATTACTTTTTACCTTCCAAAATTTCATCAATTCTCGCCACCAAATCATCTAAATGATATTGCGACATAGAATCAGATGGTTTTGCAGAAGCAGCCATTCCTTTAATTTTTTTCAATTCTGCACGAGCAATCGCACGAATATCAGATTGACTTACGTCAACTTTTGTAATACCAGCATAATCCGCAAATGCAGCAGGATAACTGGGTTGTTCCTTTTCCATTAAATATTGTAAACGCTCAATATAAGCACGTTGTAGATTACGACGATATACATCAACCGTTGCACTAGAATTTAACTCTGCGAACACCCCATTTCTCATATCCGTACACAATTCTATCATAGAATAAGCACTTGAACCATTCAACGCTTCATTTTCAATCATTCTCGCTAAACGACCGAAATCAAAAATTTGGCTTAATGTACCTACTTGTACCGCACGAACTTGATTCACCAAACCAGCGTGTTGGAATTTCGCAGCTTGCTTCTCATCAATCATCCACATTGGTGTATTGAATAACTCTTGATTCAAAAATGTAACGGCACGACGTTGCTTTTCTTTTGGAATATGTGTGTAAACCGCACCTTCTTGCTCATACGTTTTTGGCTCTTCATACACCCCACCAATATTCGTACGAACGTGACGCATATAACGGCTATATTGACCAATTACTTGGCCATAAAGTTCTTTTAAATCGTCATAAGATTTCCCATCTTCTGCTGTCCATTTTTCTACATTTGGCAAGATGCGTTTTAGATTCGAAATACCGTAAGCACTTGCTTTCATCGCATCATCACCCAAATCTTCCGTTTGTGCAGATGGATCAAAAGGGTTTCCTCGCTGCATACCGTAACGATACATCCAATCCCCATTTTTCTCCACAATCCACTGATTCAAAGTAGCACGTTCTGCTTGTGCCGTTTCCGCATCTGGTAAGTTCGCATATCCCCATTTAATCGACCATTTATCATAAATTCCAACCATTGGCATCAAGCGAACATCGCCATCTTCTGGCTGAGCCACGTAATTAAAACGAGCATAATCCATGATTGACGGAGCCGTTCCCATTCTATTTGTGAAATCTGCAGAACGCAAAGAATCCACAGGATAAGCCGCACTTGAACCCATATTATGTGGTAATCCCAACGTATGCCCAACTTCATGCGCACATACGAAGCGAATCAATTCGCCCATAATTTCATCTCTAAATTGAGATTTTTGAGCTTCTGAATTAATTGCAGCCGTTTGTGTGAAATACCAATTTCTCAATAAGTTCATCACATTATGATACCACATAATATCAGATTCCAAAATCTCACCAGTACGAGGATCATGAACGTGCGGACCTTGAGCATTTTGAATATCGGTAGAAATATAACGAATCACAGAATAACGAACATCTTCTGGACTCCAATCTGGATCTTCCTCTTTTGTCGGTGCTTCTTTCGCAATAATTGCATTTTTGAAACCAGCAGCTTCAAAAGCTGGTTGCCAATCTTCGATTCCTTTTTTCAAAAATGGAACCCATTTTTTAGGCGTTGCAGGATCAATATAATAAACGATTTGCTTCACAGGTTCTACTAATTCACCTCTTGCGTAAGCTTCAGAATCTTTTGGCTCTAATCGCCATTTCGTGATAAAACGAACCTTTTCTGCTTTCTGCAAATCAGAACTATAATCTGTTTGTGTCAATGAAAAATAACCAACCCGATTATCATATAAACGAGGTTTCATCGGAACAGCAGGTAATAAAACAAAGGATTGATTCATTTCCAATGACAAGGTATTCGTCAAATAATTTGAAGGTAATTTAGAACCATCGTAAGTCAAAATATGGCGAATTTCTACATTGCCAGGAAACGCATTCATAGCAGAAATCATACTGCGTTTGCTATCCAACCGCCTAATACCAAACTTTCTACGTTGTCCAGAAGATAACGCTCCAATCATCGCAACATCAGTCGTAAAAAATGATTTCACATCAATCACATATGCCATTTCATCTTTTGAAGCCGTATCTTTTCTAATCGCTTTAATATCAAAAGCCATTACAATCGGCTCCGTATTATTTTGGCGAACAGAATTATAAATCGGTTCTTCATAACTCGCTACACTTGAATAAGAGACAGAACGCAACAAGATCTGATCCTTCACTCTTTGCCAACGAATCACTTGCTGCGGACGAGATTTCATTCCCGCACCACCGAAGTTCAACCCTTTTACAGTTCCCGCAATTCGACTCACGACAAGGACTTCTTTCTCTAAAATATCCGCAGGAATTTCAAAATAATATTTATCTTCCACGGTGTGAACGGTGAATAAACCTTCGTCTGTCACCGCTTTTTTCGTGATAACCTCTTTATAATCTTTAATTTCTCCAGGTTTCTTTTTTGGTGGCACTTTGGACTTTGCAGCTTCCTGCCTTTTTTTCTTATTGAAAATTTGGGCATCTGCGGTATTCACAAAGAATGAAACACAGAAAAATAGTAGTGTTACTTTTAAATAATTATTCATATTATTGAGCTTTTATATTTTTAGTTGTATTGAATTTACGAAAGTAATAAAAATGCAAAGTGTTTATATTAATTGAGTGTCAAATCTTGCTTTTTTTAATTTTTTTAATATTAAAACCTCGCTAAAGCCTTTTCCGCCACCGTCAAACCAATCGATAATGAAGAAGTTGCTGCAGGAGAAGGTGCATTTTGGACATTGATAATATGAGGTTGTTCCGTGATAAAAAAGTCATCAACCATATCACCATTTGGTTTCGTTAGCATCGCACGAACACCAGCACCGCCAACTTCCAAATCATCCTTTTGCACCTCAGGAATTAACCCTTGCAACTGATTCACAAAAGCCGTTTTTGACCAAGAACGGTGTAATTCATCCAAACCTTCCCGCCAATACCTTTTTATAATATTATGAAAACCTTTATACCTCAATATTTCAAATAAATCCTTAAAATCAACATCCGTTTTCTTATAACCTTCTCGTTTATATGCCAAGACCGCATTAGGTCCAGCTTCAATCCGTCCATCAATCATTCTTGTAAAGTGAACGCCCAAAAATGGAAACGCAGGATTTGGAACAGGATAAATCAGATTATTTACTAAATAACGTTTTTCGGGTTTCAGCTCATAATACTCACCCCGAAATGCCAAAACTTTCAGATGATTATACTTTCCTTCATCATCCGTTAATTTTGTAATTTTATCGGCATAAAGTCCAGCACAACTTATCATTAAATTTGCTTCAAAATCACCTTTAGAGGTCGCAATAACAACCCCTTTAGTTATTTTAGAAATATTTTCAACTTTATGATTTAGAAATATTTCGCCCCCTTTCTGTTTAATAATTTCAGCATATTTTTCTGCTACTTTTTTATAATTAATAATTCCAGCTTGAGGGACTAAAATCCCCTCTACGCCATTGACATAAGGCTCGTAATCTCTTATTTCTTCTTTTGGAATTATCTTCAATCCATCCATTCCATTCTGTTTTCCTCGCTCCAAAATCCCATGCAAAATCGGTTTTTCTTCGGCTTTAGTTGCCACGATTATTTTTCCACAAATATCGTAAGGAACTTCATGTTCCCGACTAAAATCCAGTAACATTTCATAGCCACGAAGACAATTTTGAGCTTTCAAACTTCCCGGTTTATAGTAAATTCCTGAGTGAATCACACCACTATTATGTCCTGTTTGATGCAACGCAACCCCATTTTCTTTTTCAAGAACTGCCAATTTTAAATTCGGCTTTTTTTTCAATAATTGGTAAGCCGTTGCCAGACCAACAATACCACCACCAATTATAATTATATCGTATTTCATCTATTTTATTTTGCATCAAAATTAAGAAACTGTAAGAACTATAAATTATAAAGGGATGAATTATTTCGGTCAAAATTTCTCTACGTTATACTTTCTACACACTCCTTTGGACAAAAAAAAACCGCCTGTCCAATGGACAAGCGGAATCAAAACAAAACGAAAAACCCAAACTTAAAACAATATTATCTCGAATAATCGAGATATTACAAACAATCTTTCTAGATAAAAAACATCTAAAATATAAATAATTTAAAGAATATAAATCTATACCTGACTCTGTCTGGATCTACATTTAACGAATCATAGACCTTCCGAAATAGTCGTTGTTCCTACATTTATTGATAAATAATTCACCCTTGATTTTACTCACCACCTTTCAAAATGATATATAATATTTCTAATTTTCCATTTCTATTCACTTCCACTTCCAATTCATCTCCAGGACGATTTCTTCCAACCAACTCTTGTAACTCAGGAGCAGTTTTAACGATTCTACCATTGATTTTGGTAACAATATCATCCACTTCCATTCCCGCTTTATCCGCAGCT
>Ga0209712_10001696_pt1 | contig 18579 bp, 15 predicted proteins | sample ArcOceMetagenome_FD_187443 | JGI IMG/M metagenome (GOLD analysis project Ga0209712, IMG submission 187443) | Marine eukaryotic phytoplankton communities from Arctic Ocean - Arctic Ocean - Greenland ARC118M Metagenome (SPAdes) (version 2) | ecosystem: Environmental > Aquatic > Marine > Oceanic...
GTTGTGACAACTCTTTGGATTATTAGTAACTGTTCCGCATCCTTCGTTTAATCGGACTCAAAATTCGACGCACCACATAAAACAGTATTTGAAGAATCAGATTTTAATAATGTTAAATAGTGATGATTTTTAATAATAAACAAGGCTACTACTCTAAAACTGTAAATATTGTAATCAAATCACTCCAAGCTTCCGCTTAAAAATTGAAAATTCATAAAATCCCGGCTTTAGCTTGGCCATATATTTTTAACAACTTTAGAAAAATTACGCTATGAAAATGAAAAAAAATCACATTAAACCGGCTTTTAATGTGTTTAAATATTAGAGTTTTTCCCCGAAATATAAATCTTTAAAAGTCTATAAATCATTCAAAATCGTTAACCATAAACATCGAATTGAAATATTAATTATTTATTTTTTAATGTGTTATACCTTGATTATCAATGATTAATATTTATTTATTAATTCTGTGTTTAAATGAAATTCACAATAATGAGAAATATTCGTAATATTCTATTAATCGCAGTATTTGTTATTTCCGTAAATCAAATATACGCTCAAAGTGGTATTTATATCAAATATGATGAAGCTTATATGGATAAATATCAGTACAAAGTCGAAAATTTATCTGCACATAATTTTCATAACGCTTTTCATATTTATACTTCAAATACGGAACGGATTATCCTTAATATGGCGATGAGTAGTTACCAACAATTAGGAAATAATAAAGTACAATCTATTGATGAAATTGATTGGAGTGCTGCGTTGATTAATGAAATTAATAATAATCTTACAACAGTTTATTTGGTATTTAATGAAGATGATATTTATCAAACTTATCAAGTAAATAATGCGATTTTTGTGGAAGAATCTGATCATAAATTAATGTACTCCAGTCCTTACTATTCATTTACGTTTGATAAAAATAAGAAGTATGGCGTTGCAGAAGATTTAGAACCCGGGACTTATGATATTTCTGATGAAACGATATTTATGACGGGTAATGGTAATTCTACAACTAACTGTTTAAATCATTATAGCTTTATTAAAATATTAAAAGAAACGCACCCAAAAGGTTCGTTTACGATGATTTCGAATTCAGATTTCACGAGTTTACATAAAGATGAAATTCTTGAAACTTGTCAATCTGCATTATATGTTGATTTTGCTGAAAATATTGGCATTATTGAAGAAAGGACTAAAAATGGTAAAATTACTTTGATTAGAATCAATGAGGAACCGATTGCTAAATATATCGCTGAAAAATGTCAAGTACCTTTGGAATATAATATTATAACACCTTCAAAGGCTGCTTCAATTAATCCTACAATGAATAACATACTGGATAAACCAGAATTGAACTCTACGACAGAGAACGACAGAAATACTGAAAAATCAGGGATCATTACTACAAATAGAAATATAAGTTCAACGGCGAGTATAACTATTTCTGATAATACAACTACAGCGAATACAATTGATGCAGAATATGAATTGGTTTATGAGATGTTAAGTAGTCATAAAGTTACACCTCAAAATGCAGAAAAATCAGTTTCGACCATTTTAAAAAATAATACAAAACAGCATATTGTTGATAACGGAGAAACACTTTATAGCATTTCTAAAGAATATGGCGTGACTATAAAGCAACTTCAAGAAATAAATAATTTAGAAACACCAAGTATTTTTGTTACTCAAGTATTGATTATCAAGGAGTAATGAAAATCGATAAAAAAAAACTGCTTTTGAAATTAAAAATATCTTGAAAAAGGTTTTGATATCTCAAAATCAGTTGTATATTTGCACCGCTTTAGGAATAAAGACGATGATATCGCTCGGAGGAATGGCAGAGCGGTTGAATGCACTGGTCTTGAAAACCAGCATGGGTGAGAGCCCATCGGGGGTTCGAATCCCTCTTCCTCCGCACAAAAATCAAGGCTTTTCGAGAAATCGAAAGGCCTTTTTTGTTTGGTATAAAGTTACTTTTAGAGGTCACTTCATACCCTTCTAAAATTATGAATAACCAACTTAATGAAGTTGATTATAGAAAACTGATCTATTAGAAAATGGCCTTCATTTTTATACATCACTAAAACTCCACAATGCATTCTAAAGCAAATATGGTATGAAAGTGTATCGAAGTTCTTAAACGGAAATAGTTGAAAAATTAAGAAAGAAAAAGTACTATTTATTAGGCAATTTAGACATTACTTAGATTTCTTTGATAAAAAAGCATCTGAATTAGAAAAAGTTTATCCGAAATTTAACCTTCAACTCTGATAGACGTTGCTAGTCTAAGTTTGGAAACGATGAATATTAATAAAATCGGTGAATATTTAATAGATTTTGGGTTTGCAAAAACAAAGGGTTCAATAGAATGAGTCTGAATCATTTACGTGAATAAAAAAAGCTTAGAGTTAGTTTTGATAAAACCGAATAATTGTCCGTACTTATTTTTCAATCCTTCACTAACTTATTTTAATGACAAAAATAATCTCAAAATTATAGAACAAATTCGTGATATAAACATTCCTAATACAGGGGAAATTACAATATTTAGTAAATAAGAAATCATTAATATTATTATTATCCAGAATTCTGAAAATTTGGGATTTCTCTTGTTTTAATAACCAATAAAGGTATTAAGGTGCTTTGGGTTAGGTATTAATAGATTTTACATCAAAAATAGTTGCAGAAAAATATTAGTTTTGCAGAAAATTAGAAAAGTATGTCATTGAAAACATATAACATATCATCCAATTTGACGGTTATCTTAAAATATTTTGTCCCTTTAGTCTGGACAGTGTTTTTTGGTGCGTTGTGTATTATTTTTTGGATGACAGATGAGCTGATGGTTGGAGGTTTAGACTTATTTATTTTTAGAATTGGTTGGACTGCGTTTTTTTCAATCGGAACGATTTTAATGATTTTCACTTTGATGAAATTGATGCGAGTCGAAACTGACAGTGAATTCATTTATGTGACGAATTATTTTAAGATTTATAAGTATCCAATTTCGAATATTAATAAAATAACAACCAAGAGTTACGCTTTCTTTAGTTTGGTCACGATTCACTTTATCGAATCGGGATATTTTGGAAAGAAAATAGTTTTCATGCCAAGTAGAAATCGCTTTAATGAAGCTTTGGCAGCTTATGATAATTTGAAAGCGATTATTCGATAGTATTTCATTACTTTAGCGTTAGGATGATGAAACAGCCAAATAATCGAACCGTAAAGTAATAATAAAAGCCTGTTGTGTACTAAAAAATGCTGCACCAATAAATTTATTCACATTACACCGAGTTTGGTTTCAAGACAAATTCAAGAAATGTAAAAACTTATGACACAACAAGATTTAAACAAGTTATTCGACGAGAAGGGAAATTTAATTAGTCCAACATTACCAGAGGGTATAAAGAACTTTCTAATTGATATTGATGGAACAATAACGGAAGATGTACCGAACGAAACACCAGAACGAATGGTGACGTGCGAACCATTTCCTGATGCACTAGCAATTATCAATAAATGGTATGAGGAAGGTCAAATCATTACTTTTTTTACCTCCCGAACAGAAGAACACCGAAAAGTCACTGACGAATGGCTGGTACAAAGCGGATTCAAATATCACGCTTTGTTGATGAATAAACCTCGCGGAGGGAATTATCATTGGATTGACAATCATATCGTTCGAGGAACCCGCTATAATGGACAATTCACAGAGCTTGTTGAAAAACGGAAAATGGTGGAAGTTTTCGATGATGAAGCATAACTAGCTGATTCCAAACCTATAAGGTTTTAAAAACCTTATAGGTTTACCTTGATATTTTATTTATTTATTTTATGAACCACAAAAAATGCTTGCGGAACATTATTATCCTCTATCTTTTTCTTCTTACGAATTAGATGAATACCTTGCTAAAGGTTGGTTTCGTGGCAGTATCTCCATGTATCGTTCGGACTTTTTGTGCCTCGAAGAATCTCTTCAGACGGTCATTAATATTCGTTTGCCACTTCAGAATCATACATTCAAAAAGAAACAACGCCGGATTACTAAGCATGTAATGAACCGATTTCAGGTCAAAACACAGCCCTTTCAGAATTCGCTGCAAAAAGAAATGCTTTATCAAAATCATCGTCACCGTTTCAAGGGTTTCCTACACCATGATTTACACAGTTACATGAATGGTCAAGAAGGTCGAGTAATGAGTGAGGAAATATTTGATACTTATGAAGTAAGTGTTTATGAGGAGGATAAACTGATTGCATTCAGTTTATTTGACTTAGGCAGTAGCTCGATGGCGAGTATCTTAGGCGTTTTTGATAATGATTATGCGGCTTATAGTTTGGGAACATTCACGATGCTTAAAGAGATTGAGTATGGGATGGAAAATAGTTTCCAATATTATTACCCCGGTTATACTTTGCATGATTCGACATGGTTTGATTACAAACTTCGTTTAGGTAAAATGGAGTTTTATTATGACAAAAAGGAATGGCAACCGATTGAGAAATTAGAAAATGTTTATCATACAAGCGATGCGTTTAAAGATAAAATGATTACCGTTCAGGAACTTGCTGATATCTTCGAAGTTCCTCACAAAATGATTACTTATCCTGGTTTTTCGTTCGCTTATTTTGATTTTGATACACTTTATTATTTGCGTTCTCCTTGGTTTATGATTTTATTCAATGACAAAATTGAAAATGATGCCTGGGTTATTGAATATTGGTCAGAAACCGAAGAATATGTCGTAAGCAAAATCGAAATAGCTGTAAAATTTGACCTGCATGATCAACTTCAAATGTCTGAATCTGCATTGAATTCACCAACAAACTGTTTAGATTTATTAAGGTATAAAGTAATTTATCTGAAGGATAAAAACCCCTACGGTTTATTGATGTTCTTATTAAATGCACGAAGCCAAGAAATTGACGATTAGTAATTTTTGAATGATGAATTGTTTATACTTTCATACGGCCTAAACGATTTTGAATCTCTAGTAATTTTCATATTAGTGACCGACTTTAAGGAGAAATCAAAGGCAAAGGCATCAAAAATTCGCCCAAAACGATAGATTTAATCTCCAATAAAAAATCAAAGCAACACCGGGTTTAAAATCCGGCATGTTAACCGATAAACTCTTGAATTAATCTTCACAAGTTTTCATTCCTACTTTTTACCTAAAGAATTGAATTTCTAATCTGGTAAAACGCAAAAATTTCGAGCAAACTATTTCGATATATTTGCCCTCTAAAAAAGCAATTAAATAAGCCTAATTTCTCTTTCAATTTTCACTAGAAAGAGGTACAAATAACTTTATATTCTGAAAAGAAGAACTATTAAAAACTTATTTCGAGGCAACGCTTTACATATTCCTGATCGTTAAGGCTTTTGTAATCCAACAATGAATTGTCAAATTTATGTATCTTACATACAAGATAAAAGGAACTTTATGCTAAAATCTAACAAAATGAAAAAAAATGCTACTTATTTATTAGTTCTAGGACTATTAGTTACAATAGTTGCTTGTCAGGATAATACAGAACGAACACAACTAAATCGCTATACGGATGAAGAATGGCAAGTATTAGGCAACGTTGTTGATTTGCCGGAGCAAACGTATAATTATGATGTTACCTTTCCAAGACATTTCCAAAACTTTGGAGGAGGAGAACTTTTTATAAGTGCAGATATGGCAACGCTTGGACGTGTTTTATTTTATGATAAAAAGTTATCTGCTAATGATGAAGTCTCGTGTTCATCTTGTCACTCACAAGCAAATGCTTTTTCTGATAAAGTAGCCCTTAGTGATGGTTTCGAAGGAGTAAAGACCAAACGTAATTCTTTTGCTTTGGGGACTGTTCCTAACTTTGAAGCATCTTATGGTGGTTTTGGTGGAGAAAGTCACTTATTCTGGGATGAGCGAGCAATGACGATAGAACAACAATGTGAAATGACGATTTCAGATCCTATCGAAATGGGAATGAATCTGGCAGATCTAGCAGAAAAACTTAAAAAAGAAGCGTATTATAGAGTTTTATTCCAAAAAGCTTTCCAAACAGAGGAAATTCAAGAACAGTTAATCGTTTCGGCTTTATCTCAATTTATACGTTCTTTCAGTACGACTCAAACAAAATTTGATGAAGGCTTAAATAACGTACTAGATATAGAAGTTGATTTTCCAAACTTCACTTCAAAAGAAAACATAGGAAAGACTTTGTTTATGGCAAATTGTGAAAGCTGTCACGGCGGCTCTCAGTTTACTCCAAATATATCAACTGCTAATAATGGTTTAGATGCCGTTTATACCGATAACGGAATTGGAGAGATTTCTAACCTTTCATTTCAGGATGGCGTTTTCAAGGTGCCATTATTACGTAATGTTAAATTAACAGATCCTTACATGCACGATGGTCGTTTTGCAACATTGGAAGCCGTAATTGATCATTATAGTAATGGTATTTCAAATCATACGAATCTGCATCCAAATCTAAAAACCAATGCTAATCAGCCTATAAGAATGAACTTTACACAAACTGAAAAAGAAGCATTAATCGCTTATTTAAATACATTTACAGATGAAGAATTTATTCGTGATGTCCGTTTCAGTGATCCTTTTAAATAAGGTTTGAATTGTTAATTCTTTAATAGAAAAGCCAATTATTCATCTTAGAATAATTGGCCTTTCTATTTTTATAAAAATAAGTTGCCCCAGACTTTTTTAACTAAAAATCTGCTTTAAATTTAGATTACACTTTTGTTATTTCAGAATTAAAACGCACTTTTACACGTAAAATAATCAATGTTTCATGTAATAATATCGGAATAATTATGATAAGATTCGGATTTTTTTTATTGATAATAGCTATTTTATCCAATTGTCAGGCAACAAAAAGTAATTTCACCAAAGAAGATTTTTATAAATTTGATAATTATTTTTCCATCTTAGAATGGTCCGATACGTTAGATACAAGAAAAACAGAATTGACCCTGGGACAATTACACGAAGTCGGTTCACCGATAATTTCGGATAATATTTTTTATACCGTAATTGATACTTCAAAATTAGAATATAAGCGTTGGGACGAACGACTCTATGCAGAAGGTAAAATGGAATTATCTAATACACATACTGCGTATTTCGTTACTCGACAAATGGATGATATTACTTATGACCGAACGACCTTAATCTTAGTTTTTAATAAAAACCACCAATTTGTTCAAGATTTAATATTTTCAGAATTTATCGGTTATGAAGGTTTTATCACGGAAACGGAATCGAAATTGTTTAAATCTGAAAATGGATATTGGCAAATAGAATCTGAAAAATCGGAATCCTACTTCAATCCCGAGAAAGAGGAACAGATAGAGAAAATGGAAAAATGGAGTTGGCAATTTTCTGTTAATCATTGGAAAAAACAATAAAACAACCTGCGTCAGAACGACAGTTTGCGTATATCAAACCGACAAGGTTTCTAACGAAAAACCGAATAATTGAACCATGAAACATACCTTATTAGAATTAAATCAATTTTTGAATCGAATTGTCGTTGCGAATTTACCAGAACCCGTTTGGGTCACTTGTGAGATTATGCAAATCAATAATTCTCGTGGACATTATTATATTGATTTAATAGAAAAAGATGAGATTACGCAGCAGATTGTTGCTCAATCTCAAGCCGTCATGTGGTCGGGAACGTATTACCGATTAAAAAAGAAAATTGGTGTAAACTTTAAGAATTTATTGCAATCGGGGATTCAGGTTTTAGTGGAAGTAAAAGTTGATTTTAGTGCGCGATATGGATTGAAATTGGTGATTGAAAATATCGATCCTGCTTATACGCTCGGTCAAATGGAATTACAACGTCAGGCGACTATTGAACAATTAAAAAAGGAAGATTTATTTAAGAAAAATAATCAGTTAATATTACCAAAAGTTCCTCAACGAATCGCTGTAATTTCATCTTCTAAAGCCGCCGGTTTACAAGATTTTTTGCAAGAGTTGACGACGAATCAATATGATTATGATATCAAGTATCACTTGTTTGAAGCAGCGATGCAAGGTCAATTTTCGGAGAAAGAAATCATTAATGCCTTGCGAGAAATCGAAAAACAAAAAGGAAATTTTGATGCCGTTGTTTTGATTCGTGGTGGCGGTTCTAAGTTAGATTTATCGGGGTTTGATAGCTTGAAAATATGTAGAACTTTAGCGAATTTCCCTTTACCAGTCTTAACTGGAATTGGACATGAAATTGATGAATCAATTTCAGATTTAGTGGCTCATTCTTCTTTAAAAACACCAACGGCTGTAGCAACTTTCTTGATAGAACGATTTTTAAACTATGAATTGAAAGTCAATCAATTACATCAATTAATAGGACAAAATACACAAAGTGTTTTGAATCGAAACAGTCAGTTTTTGGAACAAATCGAACAAGGTGTGAAATATACTGTAAAAACGCAATTATTTAATGCCGAACGAATGGTTGATTATATTGATCATGAAATTCCGAAATTGGTTAAATCAAGATTGCGTTTGGCAAGTTCGAAATTGGCTTTAATTGAGAAAACGGTGGAATTATTAAACCCAAAGAATACATTAAAAAGAGGTTTCTCGATGACGACTAAAAATGGAAAAATCATTACTTCGAGAACATTATTAAAAGAAAACGATATCATTGAAACACATTTCGCAGACGGAAAAATACAAGCGAAGGTTTTATAAAATGTGTTGATGTTTTGATAGGCTTGTCCCGAAAATATCGGTAATTGTTGTGTTGATTTTTTCGATAACGACAACCACCGATATTTCAGGACAGGTACAGCAGGACGACAACACAATCACACATAAATAAAGAAATGACATACGAAAAAGCATTAGAGGAATTACAAATAATTGTGGCACAGATTGAGAATGAGGAAATTAGCATTGACGAATTGACGGAAAAAGTCAAACGTTCAGGAGAATTAATAAAATATTGTAAAGAGAAATTACGGAAAGTTGAAGCAGATATTGAGAATTAACGTATAGCAAACCATGCTGGTTACTTACAAAAAAAGGAAGCAAACATTTATAAAAATGTTTGCTTCCTTTTTTTCTAAATATATAATTAATAATTAATATATAGACTCTTTACTGGTATTAGATAGAAAAGAGAAGTGAGTGAGAAAGCCGTTTTAAATATCGACTAATGGGAGTATTTTAAATTCCCTTCCTCACTACATTTCAAGTGTCTAAATCATTGTTATTTATTACGAATAATAAATTTCTTTTGGACGGAGTTTTTGGAAAAATAAGGGTAAGACTCACTGACGAACAATAAGTCTTACCTCTTAATATTTCAACCTAGGCAAATAGTTGAAATAACCAGCAAAATAAACCCAATCTTTAAATGAATGATGAATTATATCTTTTTATAACTTCATCTTCGTTTGTATCTTCAAAAAAGTGAAACCACTTTTTATATATTATTTTGGCTACCATAAGGTAGATTAATTACAAATTTTGATCCTTTCTCTTTTTGGCTTTCGACATGAATCATTCCACCATTTATTTCAATGAATTCTTTTGCGATGACTAAACCTAAACCCGTTCCTTGAATATCTAAAACGTGTTTACTACGAAAGAAAGATTGAAATAGATTTTGAATTTCATCCTCATCTATTCCGATTCCAAAGTCAGTGATTGCAATAGTTACCGCAGAATTTTTAAAATTTAGACTAATAATCGGATTTGGTTTTCCTTTTGAATATTTGAAAGCATTAGAAACCAAATTGATAATTGCATGAAACATCAAATTTTTATCACACCAGACTAATTTTAGTTTGCCATTTAGTTTTAACTCCACTTTTCGAGCATCACTTTCAGCATCAAATTCTTCACTTATAATCTGTTCACAAAGTTGAACTAAATCATTTAATCTTGGTCTGAAAGGTGTTTTTGAGGCATCCAAACGTCCGAGAATCAAAACATCATCAATCATACTTGTCAGTCGTTTCACTTCACCTTGAATTCTGCGAATAACCCGTTCTGCTTTTGGAGTTGCACTTTCAGAAATCTCCGATTTAATCATTTCGAAAAGTTCCATATTTGCTCGGATCACAGAAAGTGGCGTTCGGAACTGATGGGAAGCCATAGAAACGAATTGAGTCTTTAACTCATTCACTTGCTTTTCTTTCTCAAGTGCCTTTGTCAAGTCAATTTCAGCTTGTTTTCGTTCTGAAATATTTCTTGTAGCCGTCTGTAAACCAACTAATTGTCCCTCTTCATTTCGAATTGGTGCTATGAGCATTTCGACCCATAAATAATGACCTTTTTTATGTTTTGCTCGATATTCTATCTGATTAGATTCCTCACTATTTAGAACTTTATTATGATTTTCGTGCCAGATTATATCAATATCTTCCGGATGAAACCATTGATAAGGACTGTTTCCAATAATTTCTTCTGGCGAATAACCCAAAACATCTTTTACAGAAGGTGAAATATAAGTGACTTTGCCAGAAGGCGTATTTAATGTAATCACGTCGCTCATATTTTCAGAAATCAAACGATATTTTTGTTCGCTTGCTTTAAGTCTTTTTTGCACTTTGATTTTATCCGTCACGTCTTGTTCTGTCGTTAGAATAAAAACCAAATTATCATCATCATCATAAATCGGTTTAGCAATTAATTCCAAAATCGTTTCTCCTTCGTCTGTAAGTCGATTAATAATAACCGGACCAACACGTTTTACCCGATAACTTAATAAAGGTTCAAAAATTTCAGATTTAAAAATTTCACAAAATTCGATTTGTGTATCAAAAACTTCAAAAAAGTTTCTTCCGACAAATTCTGCAGGCACTAATCCATAATTAATAATTGAGGGCGAAACAAATCGAAAGTTAAAATTCGTGTCGTATAAAGTCACTAAATCATGACTATTCTCAGAAATTATTCGATATCGTTCTTGACTTTCCGCCAATTCTTTTTCTCGATTAACTAACTTTCTAAAAATATTTTTTAGAGAATTTTGCTTGTCACCAATTTTCATATTTGGTTCATACGCTTGAACCTGAACTTGCAATCCAGAAAGATTCTGAAACGCATAACGATGAATCGATAAAATGATAAAAGTATCATTTTGTGAAACATGATTTAACGTAACTACGACTTCTTTCTGATTAATAATCATTGCAGAAACATCATTCAAAGACGATTCTAAAATCGTATGATAATGTGGTGTAATAAAATCAAAAATCGTTTTCAAAGAACTTTTTGTAAAACTATTTTGCGCTAAAAAGTATAATGCAGAATGATTTACGAATTGAATATCATGATTAAAATCAATCAATATCAAACTATTCGGATTTGCATCTAAATAGCTTTGGAATGCGTTGACTGTTGTTGTTGATTCATTTGACATCTAATTATAATCTACAAAGTAAGGAAAGATTTGACTCGTACAAGGTTCATTCATAAGCTTGGCACAATATCTAAAAGGTTTGACACCTATTCTAAAACTATTATGTGAAATAGTGGGAAAGTTTACTTTTGAGCAAATTTAAGAATCAGAATTGACCTAATGACATTATTTTTTTTGTGTTGGAGACATATCTTAAAAAAATCTTTGAATCAATTCTGACACCTCATTCCTAAAATTCTATTTCCTCTTAATGTCTGACGGATTAACTCCAAAATGTTGTTTGAAGGCATAAGAAAAGTAAGCCAGGCTTCGGAAACCTGTTTGCTGAGCGACTTTACCAGTATTCCCTACATTTTGTTCTATTAATTGATAAGCATATTCTAATCGAAAAGTACGAATAAATTCGGTGGCTGTCATATTCGTTATTTTCTTAATGCGACGCTGAAATGTAGATTTGCTAAAAAATAATGCTTTTCCTAATTGTTCAACCGTCAAATTTTCATCTGATAAATATCGCTTCATTTGCGTCTTTAATTCCTTTAAGAATAGTTCATCTTTGGAAGCAACTTGAATATCATTTACAATTCTTTTTTTAGGTTTTTGAGTATTAATCTTAATTAGATTTCGAACTTTCAACAATAACTCCCTTGTATCAAAAGGCTTGGTAATATGGTCATTTGCACCGATTTCTAAGCCTGTAAACTTCGTCTCCGTTAAGGTATTTGCCGTAATCATAATCACAGGTGTAATTTCTGTTTGCGGATTTTCCTTCAATATTTTCAAAAACTGCAAACCATCCATTTCCGGCATCATCACATCAGAAATGATAATATCCGGTGCGAATTTATCCACCATTTCTAATCCTTCTTTGCCGTTTGTAGCAGTCAAAGTATTGAAACCTTTAAGTTCGAAAATATCAATTAAAGTTTCCCGAAGATTTTTATCATCTTCTAATAATAATATCGTGTCCATTTTAGGAGAATCTTATACAAGTCGTTCCGCACAAATAATCGATAATTTTGAGTTTATTAACTATTTATGCTCCACGACTTCTGAAAATGACGTTCTGCTGATTTACAAATTTATTTCTACTGTTACATGAATTCTAAATAATCTATTATGGAAACAAATTTCTAAATTTTTGCATAAGGCAATCGCTCCATCTCTTCTGTTTGATGATACGTATTCAAGCCTGAAATAGCAATAGAATTCGCCATTTCTATATTTAATTTTCCATCCATTTCAACGATATTTTCAGGAAGTGCAACCCATTCTATTTGACCGATAATGAGTTTTGTATTATTAATTTTAATATCAATAATATCCGCTAATGACAAGCCGATTTTGATATTCGCTTCTTTCACAAAAGGAGCTTTAAAACCTTGTAAATACTCAGCTGTTAGACCGGTCGCATCAAATTCTGACTGTGATTCATAACGAGCAGAGGTTTGATGAGCAGCTTTAAAAATTGTGGAATTGACGTGATTAATCGTGAATTGTTTAGTCGCCAAAATATTCTCCAAAGTATGACGAGGAACAGAATGAGGACGAGAAATCATTCCTACCAAAGGCGGACTTGCTCCGATATGAATGACCGAACTGAAAATCGCTAAGTTCGTACTTCCATCCTGATTTGCTGTGCCGATTAGATTAGCCGATTTGAATCCAGTTAGGCTGTTCACAAAGTTGCCACGGAAACGTTTCTCTAAATTTAATAAATCGTTTTGCGAATATATTTTTATCATAAAAAAATTGCGTTTTGAAGGTTTCGATAGGTTCTGTTACTGCAATCGGAACAACTTTACACATCTTCACCGAACCGGGCACACAATATGTTCCGCTCGGCGTTTTGCCCGACCATGTGCCTTCCACACAGAAACCATCTTTTTGAATTGTAAATTTTAATTTTGCATTTTTTAAACACCATTCTAAACCATCATAAATATTTTCAGATTTAATTTTCGTTTCAGAAATCGTTAGAATATCATCCTTAAAAGTTCCCTCCAAAGACATAATTGCAAAATATGCAGGTTTATCCACAAAAGCCACTTTTGAAGTTCCTGTGATAACAGTTCCTTTTTGTTTAAGGTTTAAAGTAAAATAATAAGAACTCGCTGCACCGCCTTCCGATTGCTGCAACATTCCATTCCATTCACCAGACATATCTTGACAAGAAGCTATATTATAAATCATTGATAAACAAATGATTATTGATAATTGAATATATTTTTTCATATTTATTTTATGTAAAATTGAATACTAAATTCTACTTTTTTTTAAAAATTGTTAGAAAATAAGTTCCAATTTGATTTTATACTCTTAAACGAAATTTACAAAAATAATAGTTTAAATCACTTATAAATTATGGTTCTTTGACAAATCCCGTCACGAACCGAAAACCAAAATTAGTTGAGACTTTCATATTAGTACTATTGTTTTGCAGCACAACAACACAACAAAAATATTTAGAAAAAATAAACAATCGCACTCCTACTCTACTTTTTACAAATAAAATTGTAGATACTTTTTCGTTATCATTTTATCTTTATGCCAAAATACCTCAATATCTTTACATCTCAAATCATGAAGCAATGAGACAATTGGATAATAATAAGTACACACAATCAAAAATTCTAGAACCTATAAAAACCATGATTATTTGTTTAGTCATTGGTATGTTCGCAGGATTTTTACAAGGTTTCAATATTTTCGGAGAAACGCTGAAAATGCTATTTCCAGGTTTATTATTCGGATTAGCTTTACCAATTTCTAATTGGAAACTATACAAACGTCCATGGATGACTTTAATTGGTTTTTTTATTGTTTCCACAGCAATCTACCCGATGATGATTATCCTGTCCATGCGATTTTTTGGAGAAGAAATTGGAGCAAATATGATTAATAAGATTCCTATTTTGCTAGGAATTATTCCAAGTTTGGGCGGCGCAGGATTATTATATTTGGTTTATCGGACTTTCTTAGGGAAAAAAGATCACGGTTTTTGGATGATCTATTTTGGTATCGCCATTTTGATAGGAATCATATTTTTTCCTTTGATGAATTTTGCAAATAACTTTGTATTAAGTTTAGGAATTTGGCAAGCAGGAATTGGTTTTGGTTTGACGCATTTGCATTTTATTAATAAATGAAAGTTAGAAAATGGAAAACAAATCTTCCGTCAGGCTCATTTTATCAATAGTTTAATCGACTTTTTGTGCGTGTACAAAAGTCGATTTTATGAATTATAAATTTGATTGTCAAATATTTAAACTTTAACGTTTTATGTAATAAGCTATTTCTAATGATTGATTTCTAATTTAATCTATTTCTAAAAATTCACAGATAATTGTTCCATAAGGTAGAAATAAGTATATTTATGACTGAAACATAAAACTGCTGTATGGAACAACCCATCATATTTCTCGCATTTTCCAATAGTCAAGATGACCATTTGGCGATGTTAAAGCGAGAAAGTAAACACATAAATAGAGCTTTAGAGGCATTGGATGATAAAGGTTTAGTTAAAATTGTTCGAGAAGAAAGTGCAGATTTAGACACGATTTTCCATAATTTTAATCGCTTTAAAGATCAAGTTGCCATCTTTCACTATGCTGGTCATGCAAGCGGCGAAAACCTTTCTTTTGAAGGTGACCCGGGTAATGCTGACGGACTGGCGAATCTGTTTGCTCAACAGAAAAATTTGAAATTGGTCTTCCTTAATGGCTGTTCTACTAAAGGACAAGTCGATAAGTTACTCGAACTTGGCATAAAAGCGGTCATCGCTACTTCTGTACCAATTAATGATACGAAAGCTACCGAATTCGGAGAACAATTCTTTAGAGCTTTAGCCAATAAAAGTACGATAAAAGCTGCTTTTAATTTCGCCGTAGCTTGGCTTCAAACCAAATATAGAAATACCGATGTGCCAACGATTATGGAAAATCACAGAGGTTTCGTAACGGATGATGAAGCTGCGGAGGCTACCGATTCAATGCCTTGGGGATTGTATCTAAAAGCAGATAGTGATATTTTGAATTGGACATTGCCAACTCGATTTGTGCAGACGGTAACTCGTCCGGCTTTAAATCAGGAATTTGCAATCAATGATTACATTTATAGCATTTTAGATGATATGATTCTTGCTGATCCGAATTTTGAAAATCGAATGACGGATTCAGAAGGAAATGAGTTGGATGATAGAAATTTATTAGCCTTAATTATTGGAAATTATCCTTGGTCAATTGGTTCTCAATTACGCCGATTAGTTTCTCGTGATGATGAAATGAATAACTTTTCCATTGTTCGATTAGAACAAATTATTAATACATATTTAGTTAGTTCTCAGGTTCTATTCTATATATTATTGGCTCAAATGTGGGGAGAGAAACGAAAAATGGGTGATAAATTTCCGATTAGCACACACTTTTTGGATGCTTTATCTTTACATGAAGAGAACTTTAAACAGTTCGATTATTTTGCTCAAATTCGTCAGATTTTAGACCAATTAAAAGAGCATAATATTCCGTTTTTTGTAAAAGAATTAGAGCGTTTGCAAAAGGCATTGAGTGAGAAAAAAGAATTCTATGATTCTTACTTGTATTTAGAATCTTTGAGAAGTCGATTATTGTCGGCTGACCGTTCAAGTTTAGAAGCAGAAATTCCTCAGCTTTGTGCAGATGCCGAATATTGTTTATCCATTGTTATTGGTAAAATCTCGTTTTTGATTAATTATCAAATGCTGACGATTCGAGATATTTTAATTCAAAAAACACCTCATAATGAACCAACGTTCAATCATATTATGGGAAATCTGAAAGCTCAAGACAATGATTTCTTATCACTTTTCAAAGAACCAAAATCTTACAATAAATTCGTAGATAGCCGGTCGGTCATTTTGGTTCGAGATTTAATAGATGTGAGTGATTATCTAAATTTATCCCCTTTTATAGTGGATAAAAATGCATTTGGAGATGCGAGAGCAACTTCTACAGATTTGTTCATGTATGCTTATAATGAAGAAGGTGGCGAATTTAGTTATTACAGTATTCGACATAATTTATTTAAACCTTATGTGAATGACGGAGATATTATTCATACTGGATTAGAAGAAAAAAGCGAAGCAAAAGTGCAACGGAAAAGTAGAATGAGAAGAAGAGGTGCTTCTACTCAAAAGAAAAATTTACCTTATCAAATGTTGAAAAAACAGTTTGAGCAGTTTGTGGAAGATTTGAGTTAAAATGTTTTTTAATTAAAATAAAATTCTACTATCAATAATAGAGATGTTAGATACTTCTGAGATAACCGAAATTTTGAGCTTGAATATGATTATTTATTCGAAATCAATAAAAAAATGTTCTTTTTATATCTCGTTCTGATAGGAAAAAACTAAAGTCATTGATTTTACAAGGCTGACAAGTCTAATAACAACACTCAAGAATTAGACTAACCAGTCATGCTGACTTTCCTTAGGATAACGGAAATTATATGGTTTTCCATGAAGTTTAATTTTAAATTAATAAAATGGTTGGTTTTCTTTGCTTTTATATTGTTAAATATAATCGCTTATAATCATGCTTATAAATTTACGCATTTTACGAAAGTCGAGGGGAAAAGAATTAAACCCGAAAATCTATCATTTACATCAAAATTAAACGTCTTATTTTGGGGTGTAGATAATTCTCGACCCGAAAATACAGCAACGCCGAATCAACCTTATAAAACGATTCTGATTCAAAGTCAGCATTCATTAGAATCTTGGCTAATAGAAATTGAAAATAGTAAAGGAACCGTTATTTTATTTCACGGATACTCGGGAAATAAATCGGGAAATATTATCTACAGTGAGGCTTTCAATAAAATAGGTTATTCCACTTTATTAGTCGATTTTAGGGGAAGTGGCGGTTCAGAAGGAAATCAAACAACGATTGGTTTCAAAGAAAGTCAAGATGTTAAAGCTGTTTTTGATTACGTAAAAACGAAGTTTCCTAAAGATGAAATTATTTTATTTGGTAGTTCAATGGGTGCCGTTTCGATTATGAAATCTATTGCAGATTATTCCATTCAACCGAACAAAATTATTTTGGAATGTCCTTTTGGAACCATGCGAAAAACAGTTCAAAAAAGATTTGAAGGGATGAATATTCCATCTTTTCCATTTGCCGATATGTTGATGTTTTATGGTGGAATCCAAAATGGATTTAATGCTTATCGACATAATCCAATAACTTACGCTGAAGAAATTGAAATACCAACGTTATTGATATACGGAGCAAAAGATGAAAGGGTAACTTTGAAAGAAACGAATGATATTTTTGAGGCTTTGAAGGGCAAGAAAAAGTTAATTATTCTAAAAGATTCCGCACATCAAAATTATCTTATAAATAACGAAAAGGTTTGGTTTGAGAACATAGAATTATTTTTGTAATAAACGGGAAGTTCCATAATTAAAAATTAAAAAAGATGTCCAACAATTTGAAACACATTACCTACGCACCGTGCAAACGGACGGATTTACACTTCGCAGCCAATTAATAATCATCAAATTAATAATTCAAAATGAAAAGTCCATTCAAGTTTTTAGATGCCTACTCAAAAGATGATAAAAATATTTTCTTTGGTCGAGATATCGAGACCGAAGAGCTTTATGATCGTGTGTTTGAAACCAATTTGATATTACTTTATGGTGCATCAGGAACGGGTAAGACGAGTTTGATAAACTGTGGGTTAGCGAATATGTTTGAAAATACGGATTGGCTTCCAATTTTTGTTCGCAGAAATAATAATATTGTTGAATCGCTGCATAATGCTTTGGATGAACATACATTGACAAAAGTCAAAGATAAAACGAAGTTTAGACAAAAGGTTAAGTCCTTATATTTAGACCATTTTAAACCAGTTTATTTAATTTTTGACCAACTTGAAGAATTATTTGTACTCGGAAAGTTAGAGGAACAAATGGCATTTTTTGAGGTGCTTAGAGACTTAATGAATGAAGGTTTACAATGTAAAATCTTACTGTCGATGCGAGAAGAATATATCGCTTACTTATCTGATTATGAATTAATCGTACCATCCCTTTTTGATAATCGGCAACGATTGGAAAAAATGGGCACCTTACAACTTCAAGAAGTCATCAAAGGAACGAGTGATGTTTTTAAGATTACG
>Ga0209712_10001697_pt1 | contig 18577 bp, 15 predicted proteins | sample ArcOceMetagenome_FD_187443 | JGI IMG/M metagenome (GOLD analysis project Ga0209712, IMG submission 187443) | Marine eukaryotic phytoplankton communities from Arctic Ocean - Arctic Ocean - Greenland ARC118M Metagenome (SPAdes) (version 2) | ecosystem: Environmental > Aquatic > Marine > Oceanic...
AAACAAATAAGTTTTTAACTTGCTAAAAAGAAAGGTCACTTCGGTGGCCTTTTTTATGCCTAAATAGTTCTTAGTGAAATTCTCTCAACTCTTACTTTGCGCATGCCCTGCATCAGTAGCTGAGAAAGTCATTGCTGAAGAGAAAGAGCGTCAAGCAGCTAAAAACAAATAAGTTTTTAACTTGCTAAAAAGAAAGGTCACTTCGGTGGCCTTTTTTTATGCCTAAAGAAATATGAAGTGATTTACCCAATGGCTACTGATGCATGCGCCTGTTCATACATGAAAAATAAGTTCTGCCCCTAAATCGCACACATTGATTTTAAGAATGTACTCCACCCCGCTTTCTACAAATATCCCCTCACCCCTTATCTGACCATTTGCAGTGTTTGTTTAACATCACCTACCCAACAGTGTAACAATTTGTAAGCAAAGCCTATGAGTGGCTTACGCTGAGTTAAGTTTTATGTATATTCATACAAGGTACATCTTAGGTTTACCCTCTCATGGTTAGGCAATGACTGAAAATAATAACAATATTGATATCCAGCAAATCATTTCTCAGTCCCCTTGGTTCGGTGAATTACCCAATGACGCGCAACAAATCTTGGTCTCAGCGGCCCGTATTGAGACATATCCAAAACATGCCTTTTTGTACACGGCGGGCGATACCTCATCCAAGGTACACTGCTTGGTTGAAGGCCATGTCAGGGCGCTAATTACCAGCCCACAGGGACATGAGTTTGGGCTAGACGAATTCAGACCCAATTCTTGGTTAGGTGAAGCCATGCTGTTTTCAGATGAGCGCAAGGTGTTGTCTGTTCAATTCAAAGCAGCAGGCAAAACTCTGTGTCTGCCCACCAAAACCGTTATTGCCCTTGCCGAGCAGCACCCCAGTATTTATCGAAATATTCTAAAGAATCAGATCAAGCGTAATCGAGGCATGTATCGCTTAATGGCAGGCATGTTGTTTTATCCTCTTAAGTCACGTTTAGCTTGGCGTATTTTGTATTTTCTTAAACGCCACTCAGTCAAAGAAAAGGATGGTACTTATCTGGATATGGACTTCACCCAGCAAGACCTTGCCAGATTGGTCTTCGGCTCCAGACAAAGGGTGAATAAGATCTTTAAGCACTGGTCAGAGATAGGCTTAGTCGTGTCGAAATCCAAAAAGTATTTCATCCCTAATGTTAAGCGCCTAGAAAAAGAAGCCAGTCAAACGGAGGAGCTATAAGCGGCTCTTTTGCTTAAGAACAGGTTTCGCTCGATTGCATGATGTCACCTAGGTGACACCTTGGTTTATAGCCATTTGCTATGGTCAAAGTATTGCAAAGTCTCATGTTCTTTCTTGAGATCAATGCCGTTGAATAATAAATATAACAACAGCATCGCTTAGCTTGGCTCTAATAGCCAAACGACCTTGAGCGATCCAATCGGAGTGTATTATGTCTAGTAGCCGTCAACACGGGGATGTTCACCCTGGCGCCAAATGGGGGCCGTTTACCTTACGCATCCCCTTTATCCACACACGCTTCTCTTTACCCGATTACCTGCAAGGTGTCGCCGTCGCCGGAGCCACAGGCTTAGCATTGGTGCCTGTCTTTACCCACATCATGGGGCTGTCATTCGAAGAAGCCGTGGTCATGGCCACCATTCATAGCTTACTGATTTCTCTATCTTGGTTTGCCTTTGGTGACCCTTATGCACCAGGCTGGTTAACCCCTGCGGTGCCTTTTGTCATCGCCTTTTTAACCCTACCCGCCTTTAGGTTGGCCGAAGGTGGGTTTGATCACATTGCCCAATTTCAAGCCATGACCGCCATGACGCTCAATTTCTCGGCCATTCTCATATTCTTAGGGGTAACAGGGTTAGGGGCGAAACTGGTTAAATATGTCCCTAATGTATTAAAAGGCGGCATTATCTTGGGGGCTGCCCTTGCTGCATTCATGCGTGTAACGGAACCAGGAGATGCCTCAAATGTGTTTGAGCAAGCCCCTATCGCAGGCACACTCGGTGTCTTTATCTGTATGTTATTGGCCTTTTCAAAACCGCTTCAACAGAAAATGGTGCATATGAAATGGCTCGCTGTCTTGGTCGGCTTAGGCTTACTGCCAGGCTTTATTGTGGCTGGATTCACCGGTTATTTTACCCATGAGTTCACTTATAACATTCGCTGGGAAATCTTAGACGTGCCTACCCACGCGGCTTCTCTTTGGGGGAAAGTGTCGCCCTTTGCTATTGGCTGGCCGTCTGTGGATATGTTCCTAACCGCCCTGCCATTGGCGTTGATCACCTACGTATTATTTTTCGGCGATCTCGTAACCGGCGATGAATTAATCGAAGAAGCACAGCCAAAACGGCCTGATGAAAAACTCGATATCAACAGCACCAGAGCACATATCGCAACCGGTATTCGGAATGTAATTATGGCAATAACAGCACCTTTTTTCTCTACTCAGGGCGTAATGTGGACAGGCATACAAGTCATCCTGTTGAAACGCTGGGGCCTTGGGCGTGAAAAAGTGGACTCATTCTTTGACTCGATCAGCAGCTTTTATGCCCTGTTCTTTCTTGTGCCCCTGCTGTTTATTTTCTTACCCCTAGTCACCCTATTGCAGCCTCTACTACCTTTGGCATTAGCCATTACCTTAATACTCACGGGCTTTTCTTGCGCTATGCTGGCTTTGTCTTTGGTCAAAGACGCCACAGAACGTGGAGTCATGGTGGTCATTGCCATTTCCCTATGCGTATTCCAATTGCCCTGGGTTGGCATGTTAGTGGGCCTAATCACCGTATTTGCTCTGCTGGGTCCAAGTGCTTTTGTGAATCAAAAAGTAGAGCTGGATTTTGCACACACAAAACGCGAAGGCTCTGATGAGAGCTAATTAAAAACACCTAGGCATCACACTTAAACCGAGCACTGGCTGCTCGGTTTTTTTTATTTTAGAACCCGAATTAGACGTAAGGGAATATCGGCCACGAATGCTGGGCATAAAAAAAGGCCTCCGAAGAGACCTTTCTTTGTGAGCCGAAGCTCAGCGTAGTGTTAAATCAACGATTACTCGATGATTTTAGCTACAACGCCCGCACCTACAGTACGACCACCTTCACGGATCGCGAAACGTAGACCTTCGTCCATCGCGATTGGGTGAATCAATTCAGCAGTTAGCTGAACGTTATCACCAGGCATTACCATTTCTACGCCTTCAGGAAGAATACACTCACCTGTTACGTCAGTTGTACGGAAGTAGAACTGTGGACGGTAGCCTTTGAAGAATGGAGTGTGACGACCACCTTCATCTTTACCTAGTACGTATACTTCGGCTTCGAATTTAGTGTGTGGAGAGATTGAACCAGGCTTACAAAGAACCTGACCACGTTGTACTTCTTCACGTTTAGTACCACGTAGAAGAACACCACAGTTCTCGCCAGCACGACCTTCGTCTAGAAGCTTACGGAACATCTCAACACCAGTAACGGTAGTCTTGGTAGTGTCTTTAATACCAACGATTTCAACTTCTTCGCCAGTTTTAACGATACCGCGCTCAACACGACCAGTAACAACTGTACCACGACCTTGGATAGAGAATACGTCTTCGATAGGCATGATGAATGCACCGTCGATTGCACGCTCTGGCTCAGGGATGTAGCTGTCTAGGGTTTCTAGAAGTTTTGCAACAGCACTTGTACCAAGGCCATCAGCATCTTCACCGTTTAGTGCCATTAGAGCAGAACCTGGGATGATTGGAGTATCGTCACCTGGGAAATCGTACTCAGACAGTAGATCACGAAGTTCCATGTCTACTAGTTCTAGCATTTCTTCGTATTCTTCAGTACCGAAACCGCCACAATCTTCTGCAAGAAGGTCAGCTTTGTTTAGGAATACTACGATGTATGGAACACCAACCTGACGAGAAAGTAGGATGTGCTCACGAGTCTGAGGCATAGGGCCGTCAGTCGCGCCACATACTAGGATCGCGCCGTCCATTTGCGCAGCACCGGTGATCATGTTTTTAACATAATCCGCGTGTCCTGGGCAGTCTACGTGTGCGTAGTGACGGTCAGTTGTTTCATATTCAACGTGAGAAGTCGCGATAGTAATACCACGCTCACGCTCTTCTGGGGCGTTATCGATGTTAGCGAAATCTACCGCTTTACCACCAAAAACTTCTGCTGCTACACGAGTTAGTGCAGCTGTTAGCGTAGTTTTACCATGGTCAACGTGGCCGATTGTGCCTACGTTTACGTGCGGTTTGCTACGCTCAAATTGTTCCTTAGCCATAATAACGCCTCAGTTTTTTTAGCAAGTACATATACACAAAAAGGCAGTCCATCTCATTACGAGATATAAACTACCTTCAATTTAAAACTTTATAATGGTGCTGATAGGCAGATTCGAACTGCCGACCTCATCCTTACCAAGGATGCGCTCTACCGACTGAGCTATATCAGCGACACTGGAGCGGGTAGCGGGAATCGAACCCGCATCATCAGCTTGGAAGGCTGAGGTTCTACCATTGTACCATACCCGCAAAACCTTAAAGGCTAACTCAATCTCGTACTGCTTTAAGATTTGCCTAGAAATCATGGTGGTGGGAGCTGGATTCGAACCAGCGAAGCTTTCGCGTCAGATTTACAGTCTGATCCCTTTGGCCACTCGGGAACCCCACCAAATTGTGGCGCAGATAATGCCGATGCTTGTGTTTTGTGTCAAGTAATTCTAGTAAAAATTACATATTTTCAAACACTTAGTCGATGTTACCTACTTTCTTCACAGCAAGAACTCTGTGGAGAGGGCGCGCATAATACCCAAGTTTTACGCTTGAGGCAAACCCGAATCGCAATGAATTTGCAGCCAAGGGGTATCTCGACCTTCCATCAGGCGATTTCGTGTGGATTCATCCATCGGATATTGGGGATTGATGGGCGCCATAACCCAATATTGATTACGTGTTCGCTTTAATGGCTTGACGCTGGCAGTGATGTTTTTTTCTTTTAACTTGGCCAATAAACGATCGACTGATTCTTTCTGGCCGAACAAACCAAGCGAGATGCCATTCTCCAGCTCCCCTTCAGTGATTACAAAACTGTCCACCTTACGCTTTTGTAGCTCTTTCAGCTTTCTCATGGCCTGCTTGCGATTGGGCATAGGCTCAAGGTAGACCCAAAATTCTTCTTTTATAACAACCGATTGCGATTCAACCTTCGCCGGAATATCCATGGCGAGCATCCGGGCGTACAAATGCTTTGCGTCCAGCTCAACAGGATAAGGCCCCACCGCCCAACACAGTGGTGACTGCTTAGACGAGTCTGGCTTATTTTCCTTGGGCTTTGAGGACAACTCCGACAGCAAACGAATCGGTTCAGCCCCTGTGGCAACGGCCACATCAATGGATTTCTCTTGTTCGATTTTCACCGGCTGAGTAAATTGATAACCCAAGTACGCAAGATTAATAATCAATAGGGATACTAGTATTAAACGCATAGTGCTCTACTTTGAAAAATGAACGTATAAACCATCCAGCACCAGGTCCGGCACCAATTCAACAGGCTCGGCCAATAAAGACGCCAAAGCCTCTCCATTTCCCCCTGTCATCCATACTTTTGCCTCGGGCTGCATGGCGCGATGATGCTCGATCCAGCATGCCACCATATCCTGAATGCCGTGATCCACACATTGCTGGGTTGACTGTCCCGGCGCTCGCCCTATTTGCCATTGGGATTGCGCCAGCACTTTACTGGTGGAGGCCAGTAAATTGGATTTCATCATATGGAAGCCAGGACAGATGTAACCACCAACATGACGACCAAATGCGTCTACTATATCTAGGGTAATGGCCGTTCCAGCATCCACAACAATATTCACGCCATCTGGGTTTTTATCCCATGCACTGAGCATAGCAAGCCAACGATCCACGCCCATCTTGTGAGGGTCTTCATAGCTATTGCTTAATCCACTGTGGGCAACCTGAGAATGGGCAAACTTCGCCTGAGGAAAATGCTCAGTAATCCAATGGTTGTGCTCTTCATGTACCGAGCTCACCCAAACATCCTCAACCAAGCTGATCCAGGTCGGTTTTGATTCAACCGCTGCTTTGATATCAAGCCCGCCATCAAAGCGCCCTCTGTGGTCGCACAAGCGCCACTTGATACGCGTATTACCAGCGTCCAACTCCAAACGCATATCAAGCACCCTCACTTAAACGTAAGCTAACTTCACCGGCATTAATCACTTGAACACCATGGTCTGTTCGCAATTGATACTCGCCTTTACTATTCACGCCCGCACCCACACCCTGAATATCACTTGAAGGCAGCAATACCTGTAACGATTGATTATGGAAGCAGTCTGCGTTATTCCAGTCTTGTTGTAATACAGCAAAGCCATCTTCAGCAAACTTAGTCAGTACCGACACCAATTCATTGACGACATCGGCGGCAAGCTGATTCCTAGAGCCAGCGAATCCAAGCTGCTTGAGGCCGGTAGCCTGCTGATCTAACTGAGCCTGATCATGAGTAGAAACATCTAGATTCAACCCTACTCCAATGACCACCTGACAGTTGTCGGTCACATCGCCAGTGATCTCAATCAAAATACCACCCAGCTTGGCATAGACACCCTTGTCTTTCACCAAAATATCATTGGGCCACTTAAGCCCAGCACCTTGAATACCGTGACGCTCGACCACACGATGAATCGCCAACCCAACAGCTAAACTCAACCCTTGAATGGCGGCAATACCCTGACTAAACGGCCAAAGCACGGAAAAATAGAGGTTGCGCGCAAATGGACTGAGCCATTGACGACCTCGACGTCCACGCCCAGATGTTTGCATCTCGGCAAAACAAATATGACGCTCATCGCGATTGCCTTCTGCCTTGCTCATCATCAAGCTATTGGTTGAATCCACGCTCAACACAAGCTCACTGCTGGTAAATTCATGAAATGGAAAGCCCGCTTTCTCTAGGGCTTCTCGCTGCAACAATTCAACAGAGTCTGGTAAGCGATAACCCCGCCCCTTTACTGAGTGCAACGGGATATTAAGCGCTTCTAGTTTTTGCAACTGCTTCCAGATGGCTGCTCGTGAGACACCCAAGGCGGCTCCTAGGGCTTCACCAGAGTGGAACTGGCCATCGGCCAAGATTTCAATCAGCGCTTGATTCATACTTGAGGCTTTCCCTAAATTTGTCGTTAGTCTTCCCAAGCATCCAAAACTTCTTTGGCTGCACGAAATCCTTCTTGTGCGGCGGGCGCACCACAATACACCTGCGCATGCAGAAATACTGCGGCAATCTCCTGCTTGGTTGCACCATTGCGCAACGCACCACGAGTATGCCCTTTAATTTCTGCTGGGGCTTTCAATGCCGTCAACATGGCAAGCGTCACCAAGCTGCGCGTTTTTAAATCTAGATCGTCACGCAACCAAGTGGCTCCCCAAGCGTGCTCATTGATATTATCCTGCATCGGCTGAGTCAGCTCATCCGCCGCATTCAGCGCGCGATCAACAAATTCATCACCCATCACTTGTCGACGGATCTGCTCACCTTTCGAATAACTCATATACACCTCGAATATTTTCAATATGCGCAATAGTAATCAAATTAAGTTATGAAACACAGGGCACAGATAACAGTATCTTTCATCGAGCAACCCCTAGCTAGGCGCTTTTCGCCAGCGTATTTTCTTTAGGCATAAAAAAACCCAGATAAATCTGGGTTTTTTTCGCTTCGATAATATTAGATATCGAAACTATGACGCAATACGATGGTTTCTACACGGTCAGGGCCGGTTGAAATGATATCGATTGGGGCTTCAATGGCCTTTTCGATAAAACGGATATACGCTTTTGCATTTTCAGGTAGTTGCTCTAACTTATTCGCACCCACGGTGCTTTCAGTCCAGCCTGGTAGTTCTTCGTACACTGGCGTGATCTTCTCAAACTGATCAGCACTTGCAGGCACATTCATCATGTTACCGTCAGCGTCTTTGTAACCAACACAGACTTTAACGACATCCAAACCATCTAAAACGTCAAGCTTGGTTAGGCAGATCGCGTTAACCGAGTTCACACGAATAGAGTGTTTAACCAATGCAGCATCAAACCAACCACAGCGACGGGAGCGACCAGTCGTCGTGCCTTTCTCGTGACCCACTGTTGATAGGTGCTCACCCACTTCATCAAACAATTCTGTTGGGAAAGGACCAGAACCCACACGTGTGGTGTACGCCTTAGTAATCCCCATGATTTGATCAAGATATAAAGGACCCACACCAGAACCACACGCAACGCCACCGGCTGTTGTGTTAGAAGACGTCACAAACGGGTAAGTACCGTGATCAATGTCGAGTAGCGTGCCCTGGGCACCTTCAAACATGATGTCGCCACCAGCAAGACGAATGGTATGCACAAGATCAACCGCATCCACTACGATATCTTTAATTTGCGCGGCCCAATCCATGCAAGATGCAAGGGTCTCTTCGTAGCTAACTTCGTCTACGTTGTAGTAGTTTTTCAAAGAGAAGTTATGGAATTCCATTACTTCTTTAAGCTTGTCTGCGAATTCTGGCTGATACAAATCACCCACACGCAGACCGCGACGCGCTACTTTGTCTTCGTACGCAGGACCAATACCACGACCAGTGGTGCCGATCTTCGCGTTACCGCGTTTAATCTCACGGGCCTGATCTAGGGCAACGTGATACGGTAAAATGAGCGGTGACGCGTGAGATAAACGCAAACGCTCCATAACCGGTACGCCGCGCTCTTCTAATGCACGCACTTCTTTTAGCAATGCATCCGGCGCAACCACAACACCGTTACCGATGATGCACTGCACGCCATCACGCAAAATGCCTGACGGAATTAAATGCAATGCGGTTTTCACACCGTCAATCACCAAGGTGTGACCTGCGTTATGGCCCCCTTGGAAACGCACAACTGCTGTTGCTTTTTCAGTGAGAAGGTCAACGATCTTGCCCTTTCCTTCATCACCCCATTGTGTACCTAGTACAACGACATTCTTGCCCATAGCTGGTTTTGCTCAGTAATAATTTGCTTAAAGAGTTTCCACAATCCACTGGTCATTCTTGAATACCAGTACCGAAGTGCAACCAAAGGCTGCTGGGGTATCAATATCTGATAACCCACTAATGACTCGTTTGCCTTGTGAGCGTAATTCACTCACCACAGACCAGTCCGCATCTACCGGTGCAAAAATGCCATCCTGTGTTGATGCTTGTTTATTGGCTAGTCGAACCCACTGCTTAATGTCCGCACTGAATCCTGTTGCCGCGCGTGCGCGACCAAATACTGCACCGGTATCATCATAACGACCACCTTGCGCCACGGCTTGACCGTGACCGGCAACGTAAGCCGCAAACACAACACCTGTGTGGTAATCAAAGCCACGTAGTTCAGCCAGATCGATAAAGATATCCACATCTTTAAAGCGCGACTTAAGCGTTGCGCAGATCTCACTTAAATTTTCTAACGAAGACGCCACATCGGCCACTTCGTTTAATGCTTTGGCTTGTTCAAGCACGTCGGTTGAACCGTTTAAGTCCAACAGGGAGATAAACGCCGCTTGAAGCTGCTCACCCTTCACATTTTGCTCAACTAATAAGCGATATTCTGTCACCGCTTTATTGTTCAGTGTGTCGAAGATTCGTGCTTCTGCTTCGTCGCTTAATTGGGCGGCGCTCACCAAGGCTTTATAAATTCCCACATGGCCAATATCCAGGTGCACTTGGTTCAGCCCAACTCGATCCATGCTTTGTAACAGTAAAGACAGTATTTCAACATCTGCACACGGCGCAGACTCACCAAATAGTTCAGCGCCCACTAACATAGGCGCACGACTGCTTAATAATGATTTCGCACGGGTATGCAAGACAGAACCGCAGTAACTCAGGCGGTTAACCCCTTCTTTTGCCCAGCTGTGGGCATCGATGCGGGCAACTTGCGGTGTAATATCAGCGCTCACACCCATCAAACGACCGGTTAATTGATCGGTGACTTTAAAGGTATGTAGGTTTAGATCACGGCCAACACCGGTTAGCAGTGACTCTAGAAATTCTAATTGTGGCGGGACAACCAGCTCATAACCCCAGTTAGAAAAGGTATCTAATAAGGTACGGCGCATGGTTTCAAGCTGCTTTGCCTCTGGAGGCAAGAGTTCTTCGATACCGTCGGGTAACAACCAGCGATCGGCTTGATTCATACTGAACTCGCTCTATCTCTAGGTAACAATGATTAAAAGCCCTACACCACAGAGCATACTCAACAGGCCAACTATTCGCATGGTTCGATCATCCATGGTGGCTATTTGAACCACCATGCGACGCCAACGACCTGGGTAAAGAAATGGAATAATACCTTCCAAAACCAAAACTAGGCTAAATGCGATTAGAAATTGCTGCCAAACTGAGCTGTCTATCATAAGGGTCACTATATGCGCGATATCATCCTGATGGCGCATTTATCGGCTAAAACTGCCACACATCCTGTCAATACACATGGTATTTCGATTCATGAAACTAGGTTTTAGCGTACATCCTGTACATAAAAAAACCGGGAATTAGCCCGGTTTCGCGAATTCTACACGTTTTTTTTCAACGATGTAAGAAGCTGGGAGCGATCTCGAGCGCCAAGTCCGTTACCGCCACACCCTAAGATTATGCCACCCACCTTCCGCGACCCTATTGACCCCATTTAAATCAAGGTTTGGGGCACAAAAAAGCCCCTGTAAAAACAGAGGCTTTAATGTGGACTCACTCGCTCATACCCATATAAGGCTATCAACGAAGCTTATTTGCCCTTGGTGCTCTTCATGTACTTGAAGAAATCACTATCCGGCTTAAGCAATAACACGTCTTCTTGGCCATTGAAGGTCTCTTCATAGGCTTTCAAAGAACGGGTAAACGCATAAAACTCAGGGTCACGGTTAAAGGCTTTGGAGTAAACACTCGATGCAATAGCATCACCTTCACCACGGGTAACCTCAGACTCTTTATATGCATTGGCCACCAGTACCGTCTTTTGACGATCCGCATCAGCACGAATACCTTCCGCAAGCTCTTTACCTTGAGAACGCAGTTCACGCGCTTCACGCTCACGTTCTGCGGACATACGACGATAAACGTTATTCATCAAGTCTTCTGGTAAATCGATGCCTTTCACACGGGTATCGAGAATACGAATACCAAATTGGTTCTCAGACTGCTCGTTTAGAATCTTGGTGAGTTGCACCATTAATTCGTCACGCTCTCCGGATACCACTTCTTGTACCGTACGATTAGCGAATTCAGCACGAATACCATCGTTGACTAGGTTAGCAAGCAAGCTCGCGGCTCTAAAACGATCACCAGAGGTAGCTTTATAGAAGTCACGAACGTTCTCGATACGCCATTTAACAAAGCTATCAACAATTAAGAATTTTTTACCTGCCGTTAAGAAACGCTCAGGACGTGCATCCAATGTCAGGATACGCGCATCAAACTTCTTAATGTTATCGATCATCGGTACTTTAAGGTGGATACCTGGCTGAATGTCATCCGAGATGATTTCACCAAAGCGTAACTTAATCGCGCGCTCAGTTTCATTCACCATGTAAACACTGGATGAACCCACCAAGATAATAATCGCAGTAATCGCGCTTAGCACAATAGACTTAGGACTCATTAGCGACCCTCCCTAACACGATTGGCTTGACGCAAACGCAACTCTTCAACCACACGATCAGCAATGCCAGAGATATCAGCATCCGATCCAGAAGTCACTTCTGGGCGGTTAGCACGGCTTTGCTCCATAATTTTATCCAAAGGTAGGTACATCATGTTGTTTCCACCTTCCACATCCACAAGCACCTTGCTTGAGTTGCCATATACCTTACTAATACTGTCTAGGTATAGACGCTCACGGGTTACTGTTGGCGCTTTACGATATTCTTTATGCAGCTTAACAAAACGATCCGCTTCACCTTCTGCACGAGCAATCACTTGCTCTTTGTATGCGTTCGCTTCTTCTAACATACGCTGCGCTTTACCACGGGCCTCAGGCACGATGGTGTTGGCGTAAGCTTCTGCTTCGTTCACGTAACGCTCTTTATCAAGCTTGGCGCTTTGTACATCATCAAAAGCCGCTTTCACTTGTTGAGGTGCGGTTGCATCTTTAATGTTCACCTTATCAACCTCAATACCGGTTTGATAATTGCTCATGTAACGCTGTAGACGATCACGCACGTTACCAGCTAGTAATGTACGACCACTGGTCAAGATTGGGTCCATATCGGTGCTACCCACTTCATGACGTAATGCCGACTCAGCTGCGTGTAAAAGTGAACGCTCAGGGTCTTCAATACGAAGTGAGAAAGACACAGGGTCAACCACGCGATACTGTACGTTCATCGCCACTTCAACTACGTTCTCATCTTGCGTCAGCATCAGCTCTTTAAGCTCTGCGTTACGCACGTTGGTCACATTCACAGCGGTTACAATTTCAATGAAAGGAATAACAAAGCGTAAACCTGGCTCTAAAGTACGATCGTATTTACCTACGCTCAATACAACGCCACGTTCTTGTTCATCGATGGTATAGACAGATTTAAAGCCTAACACCACAAGGGCAACTAAGAACACCAAAGCAAAGAAACCGCCTGCGCCTGGACCGCTATTGCTAGAGCCACCGCTTGAGTTGTTTTTCTTGCCACCGAACATGCCGTTCAGTTTGTCCATCAGCTGTTTTAGGGCTTCATCTAAATCTGGTGGTCCTTGATTATTACCACCTCGATTATTGTTTCCCCACGGGTCTTTATCGTTATTGCCGCCACCCGGCTCATTCCAAGCCATAAGCACTCCATTTAGTTTGTTCATATGAATGAAATAATAACTGTTTGTTTTTTATGATGCGACAAACAGTAACACTATTGTTGCCAGAACTCTTTGTCTTTTGGGATAAAGCGTTCTGACGGAATTCCTGCTCGTGACAGTATCTTGAGCATATCTTCTTTTTCTATACGCACATCTAATACAAACTGACCATTTTCATCGACCGTTTCATTTAATATTGCATCCTTGGCGTATAGAAGAGCACGCAACTGGCCATCTTGCGGGCCAATTTCAATGGTTTGCTCAAAGAGATCACGCGTTAAAATTTCACCAACCACTTGGTTGATAATCTCCAGACCTTGATTCTCTTTGGCACTGACCCAAACACGCCACGGCATGCCCGTCTCATCACGATCAATGCGAGGCTGCTGACCCGGTATTAGATCAATCTTGTTAAATACTTGCAGGGTTGGGCGATCCAATGAGTCAATCTCATCCAGCACAATCTCAACCTGTTCCATGTTTAACGCGCGATCATCATCGGCACAGTCAATCACATGCAGCAATAAGTCGGCTTCACGGGTCTCTTGCAAGGTCGCCTTGAAGGCTTCCACCAATTTATGGGGCAAGTGACGAATGAAACCTACGGTATCCACCAATACAACCTCGCCCAAACCTTGTACCGGTAGGCGACGCAACGTCGGGTCTAGGGTGGCAAACAACTGGTCAGCCGCATAAACCTCTGCATTCGTAAGGGTATTAAACAACGTAGATTTGCCGGCATTGGTATAGCCCACAAGGGAAACCGTCGGGGTCGCAGAACGCTTACGGGCACGACGGCCCTGTTCTCGCTGACTTTGTACTTTTTTCAGGCGTTGCTTAATCAGTTTTTCACGGTCTCGCAGCAAACGGCGATCCGCCTCAGACTGAGTCTCACCCGCACCACGCATACCCACACCGCCTTTTTGTCGGTCCAAGTGCGACCAACCATGAACAAGACGCGTCGCTTGATACTGCAACTGAGCAAGCTCAACCTGCAACTTACCTTCATGGGTACGAGCACGCTGCGCAAAGATATCCAGAATCAAACCAGTACGGTCAACCACGCGACATTCTAGGGCGATTTCTAAACTACGTTGCTGACTAGGAGACAAGGCATGGTTAAACAGAACGAGTTCGGCTTCGCAAAACTCAACCGCTTCACGTAACTCTTCTAACTTACCTTTACCTATGTAGGTTTTTGGGTCGGGGGCACTGCGAGTACCTGTGATTAAAGCAAGAGCGGCTAGCCCGGCACTTCGAACTAACTCTTCAAATTCGCGGGGATCTTCCCTTTCTGAACCTTCAGGAAAATCTATGTGGACCAGTACTGCACCTTCGCCACTATCGGGACGATCAAAAAACAAGGCCTACCTCAATCTTTAACAATATCGCCCACTGTGGTGCACGATTGCAGGCACAAACAAGCGAAGTAATAGCAAAATAGCTCGCACAATAGACCACTTTCGTCGCCAATCGTTCGAGCTATTTTGAGTAATTCGTTTATTCTTCGTCTTTTTCTGTTGGCGCTAGGCGAACATTACGTGACGGCACAACGGTGGAGATGGCGTGTTTATAAACCATCTGGCTCACTGTGTTTTTTAGCACGATGACGAACTGATCAAACGACTCAACCTGACCTTGCAGTTTGATGCCATTGACCAAGAAAATGGATACAGGAATACGTTCTTTACGAAGCGCATTCAGGTAAGGGTCTTGTAGGGAGTGCCCTTTTGACATTATTTTTATCTCCTAATGATTGAGCGATTCGCCCATGCCCTATGCAATTGTGCGCGGACTATGCCACAACTATGGCCTTGGATTCCACTATTTTCAAGGCAGAAGGCGCTAACTTTCACTGATTAGTAATAAATCAGTGATAATAGAACAACCATTCATTGAGCCTTGGACTTTTCATTATCTACTAAGGTCGTAGACACTGACTTTACCCTTGGTTGCAAATACGTGACCGGCTAATACGTATCACTTATTTAACCTTGGGTATTCATCTTGGTATACAGCACAAAAAATATCTCTGTGTTCGTTTACCAATGGGTCTATTGAGCAAGAGACCCTATTCGAAATAACTCAGAACAACGCTTGGCGCATTGGTTCAGCCTAATTCAGGTTTTACCCACACCTTTAGCTAAAACAGCTAAAGTCTTACGCGCAACGTAGACGTCTAGATCAAGTATAAAAGCCATCATAGCAAACTATGAGGCGCAATTTGGCCAATATTGAGAAATAACAATTGAACAGACTGTTATTTCATCGCAAGGGGAATCTGAGATTTCAATATCTCAAGGGCGCTCTGAATAAGATTGGGGTCTTCGCTCTCAAGCCAATTTAAGTTCTCCCAGCCACGCAACCATGTCACTTGTCGTTTAGCCAACTGACGAGTGGCCACCACGCCTTTAAAGATCATCTCGTCATAGCTCAACTGGCCATCTAAGTATTCCCATACTTGCCGATAACCCACTGCGCGAATCGCAGGCAGGCTTTCATGAAGATCTCCGCGCTGATACAAGGCTCGCACTTCTTCTACAAACCCGTCTTTAAGCATCTGCTCAAAACGCAGTTCAATTCGTTCATGCAGGGTTTTGCGCTCTTTGGGGCAAATGGCAAATTGCACCACCTGGTAAGGGATGCTTTTTTGTTGTTGCTCGGCCCAGTGCTCGGTTAACGTTTTGCCCGTCACTAAATACACCTCCAGTGCACGTTGCACGCGCTGAGGATCATTTGGGTTTAATCGTTGAGCCGACTCAGGGTCCACGGCAGCGAGCTTTTCATGAATCGCAGGCCAGCCTTTTTCTGAGGCTTCTGCTTCAATTTGCTTACGCACAGCGTCATCGGCTTCGGGCAAGTCCGCCGCCCCTTCGAGTAAAAACTTAAAGTAAAGCATGGTGCCACCCACCAGCACCGGAATATTGCCGCGGGCCGTGACGTCTTTCATACAAGCCAATACATCCTCGCGGAAATCCGCAGCACTGTATGGCTCGCTCGGGTCCCGGATGTCGATCAAGTGATGTGGATAGCGTGCTAACTCTTCAGCGGTGGGCTTGGCTGTACCAATATTCATATCCTTGTAAACCAAGGCACTGTCCACACTAATCAGCTCGCACTTAAGGGTATCGTAAAGGGCGCAGGCTAATGCCGTTTTACCAGAAGCGGTTGGGCCCATAATGAATATGGCTGGTGGTAATGGAGTCTGAGACATTATTGTCCACGCATAAATAATTTATCGAGTTCTTTCATGGACAGCTGCGTCCACGTTGGGCGGCCATGATTGCACTGGCCACTGCGTTCTGTGATTTCCATGTCTCGCAATAAGCCGTTCATTTCCGCAATGGTCAACTGGCGGTTAGCACGCACCGAGCCATGGCATGCCATACTCGACAAGACTTCGTTTCTAAATTCGGTCATGTGACGAGAGCCACCGTGCTGACGGTAGTCCTCCAGCACTTTGACCACTAGCGCTTCGCTATTGGCATTTCGCAACAGCACTGGCATTTGGCGAATCACTAACGTTTCAGGACCTAAGCGTTCTAATTTAAAGCCTAGCTTAATCAGGTCTTGTTCGTGCTGTTCAGCTTCATCGGCTTGCTCTTGGCTGACATGAATCGTTTCGGGCACCAACAAAGGCTGAGAGGTAATGCCCTGCTCATCATAGGCCGCTTTTAAACGCTCATAGGTGATGCGCTCGTGGGCGGCATGCATATCCACAACCACCATGCCGTGTTCATTTTGCGCAAGGATAAAAACCCCATGCAGCTGAGCAATGGCATAACCTAATGGTGGCACCACTTGTTCGCCATTATTACCCACCGACATGGTGGGCATAGCATTCATATTAGGTATTGGTTGGGACGATGCTGATCCGTTGCCTGGGGCAGATGAATGCAATTGCCCGTAACCTTGCATCTGTTCTTGCACCTGTCCTGGGGCGATGGTCTGAGGAGTGTAATGACTTTGCCAAGGGTTGCTCGTGGCTTGAGCTTGTTGCAAAGGCATGTTGTTTTGCCCAGCAAATTCACCCGCGGCAATGCCGCTCACCTGTGGCTGACTGTGTAGGCTCGCCTCAGGCTCTGGGGTTTCAGGGCGAACCGCACCCAGTGCTTTGTGCAACGAGCGGAACAAAAAGTCATGCACCAAGCGGCCATCACGAAAGCGCACTTCATGCTTGGTGGGGTGCACGTTCACATCCACCAGCGCAGGGTCTAACTCTAGATATAAAACAAATGCACTGTGACGACCATGATACAACACATCTTGATAGGCCTGACGAATGGCATGGGCCACCAGTTTATCGCGCACAATGCGGCCGTTTACAAAAAAGTACTGCATATCCGCTTGGCTGCGACTAAAGGTCGGCAAACCTACCCAGCCCCATAATTTTAAGCCGGCGCCTTCCATATCAATGCTCACCGCTTCTTTCATGAACTGAGCGCTTAACAAACTGGCCACGCGTTTTTCACGGTCAAATTCAGAGGTGCATGGGCGCAGGCTATGAATCACTTTTTGATTATGGCGCAACTGAAACGACACATCGTATCGGCTCAATGCCATGCGTTTCACCACTTCTTCTAAGTGGTTAAATTCGGTTTTTTCCGTTCTTAAAAACTTACGACGGGCAGGAGTATTGAAAAACAAGTCACGCATTTCAATGGTGGTGCCCACCGGGTGGGCGCAAGGTTTCACCTCGGTGGCCATGTCACGGCCTTCTGCTTGAACTTGCCACGCTTCATCACTTTCTTGCTCGTGGGAGCTTAAAACCAAGCGCGAAACCGAGGCAATGGAGGCCAGCGCTTCACCGCGAAAGCCAAGGCTTTGTACCGACTCAAGGTCATCCAGGTCTTTAATCTTACTGGTGGCATGACGACTTAACGAAAGGGGCAAGTCACTTTTCTCAATACCAAAGCCATTATCTCGAATACGAATTAGCTTAACGCCGCCTTGCTCAACATCCACTTCGATGCGATTAGCGCCGGCATCCAGACTGTTTTCAACTAATTCTTTCACCACGTTTGCCGGGCGCTCAACCACTTCACCAGCGGCGATTTGGTTGGCAAGACGAGGACTTAAAACTTCAATACGTTTCATGGCATTCTTTTCGATTGATAAATGCCTTCCTTAAGAGGAAGGCACTTTAATGACTTGGCCAACACGGATGATACTGGTTTTCAAACCATTCAACTGCTTAAGTGTTGCCATTGAGGTGGCATGGCGCTGTGCGATCACTGACAGGGTATCGCCCGGGGCAATCACGTATTCTTTTAAGCGATCACTGGTATCGCGAATACTCGCCAAATACGTGCCCGGTGGCGGAAACTGCATAAAGTAGCGTTTGATGCCTTGATGAATGGAGGAGGCCATTCGCCTTTGGTAAGACGACGTTTTTAATTTCTTCCCCTCTCCCGGATTCGAAAGGAATCCGGTTTCGATTAACAATGATGGAATATCCGGCGACTTCAATACCGCAAAGCCCGCTTGTTCCACTCTGCGTTTATGCAATTTCGCCACGCCGCCCATACTATTGAGCACCATTTGGCCAAGTTCCAAGCTCACACTTAAACTGGCGGTCATGGATAAATCCAACAACACACCGGCTAATAAATCTTCTTTGTCATCCAAACTCACACCGCCCACGCCACCGATTAAATCCGATGAGTTTTCTTTGTCGGCCAACCAGCGAGCCGCTTCACTGGTGGCACCGCG
>Ga0209712_10001700_pt1 | contig 18563 bp, 15 predicted proteins | sample ArcOceMetagenome_FD_187443 | JGI IMG/M metagenome (GOLD analysis project Ga0209712, IMG submission 187443) | Marine eukaryotic phytoplankton communities from Arctic Ocean - Arctic Ocean - Greenland ARC118M Metagenome (SPAdes) (version 2) | ecosystem: Environmental > Aquatic > Marine > Oceanic...
AATTCATACTCGAGGGCAAACCTTAGGGTGTGATCTTTAGAGTCGCCGCTTAGCCCAGCAATAAAGGCTAATTCCCATTTTAATTGTTTCTGCCCTTCGTATCTATGAACCCCCATGAAGCCGGGGCCAATACCTACAAAATCCTCACCAGTGTAGATTTCGATAGAAGGTTGTAAAGCAGGTAAATACCGATAGCGATATTTGAGTCTAAATTCTGTTTCAAATTCATTTTTAATGTCTTTACCCCATTCATAAACGAGTAATGCGTTGATAGTTAAACTAGTTTGAGAAAATTCTTTTTCAAATAACAGCCCGGTTGTAAATTCGTAAGCGTCTTGTTTGTGTTGTTTTTCAAGTTCAAATAACAAGCCCCAATCTGCCCATAACTCTCCTTGATCAGTTAACATCCAACGAGTCTCGATTTCAAAGGCTTGCAGACCAAAATCGCCGGTCTCGTCTCTTTCTCCCACTATGTAAGCTTCGATAGTCAGGTATTCTGAAACTGCATGTCCGTAAGCAAAGCGCTGAGCTAAAACATTGCCATCGTCATTTTTCCTAGAAGTAAATCGCCATTCTATTTCCCGTTCATTCGCTAATACATATGGATGATAAACTTTGTCGACTGGAATGCCGTCAGCCCAACTTATTGACGTGCAAAATAGACAGTATAAAAGCACAGCGGACACACGATAAAAGGCTGTCATAGTTTGTTACCTGAGTGGGAAGCTAAATTTGGCTTAAGCCAATAAAAAATGACTAATGGGATCAGTAAAGCAAGAACATAAACAAATACTTGAGTAATAGATGGTGCTGCCTGATAGCCAAATAAAACGTTAAATAAATGACCCAATTCAAACTCATTTTTAACGAAATTTTGACTACTCCAAGCGGTGGCTGATGCATCAATAAGATCAACCTGTGCCAATAAAGGTAATGCGTTGACGAGTTGACCAGTAACGTAAACAAGTATTAATGACCATGTTGCCCATGGGCCTAATTGTTGTTTTAACCACTGTGCGGCTAAATACAGTAATGTAGCTAAACTTAGGCAAATACCTAGACCTAAAAATGTGCCAAGCAACATGGATTGCAACACATTGCTTTGGTTCAAATAGCCATCAAAGTACAAAATAAAATTACTGCCTTTAGACACTAAGGTTAGACAGACCATTAAGCCCGCTACCGAATACAAAAAAATCTTATTCGAATGCTGACTAGGTTTTAATCCATAGGCTAAAACGAGGGCTAACAGGTAGACAAACAACTGATATAGCCACAAAGATAATTCAATGCCTTTTCCATCAAACCATTGACCAATGACATGGATTTGATTGATGTATATCAGGCTTAAAAGGGCACCTGCTAAAAAACACAACAGTAGCCATAACTTGCTTGCTGGCAGGTGAACATATAAATAAACAACCAGTACAAATATCGGCAAGGCATCGCGCAAAAATAAAATAACCGTATTAATTAGCATCTGGCGCCTCCTGCTTTGGATGCTCAACAATCACAGTGCCGCGGGCAGTGTTGGGGTTATATTCGCCAAAGAATTCGTATTTACCAGGCTTTAGTGGACCAATAAATATGCTTGCTGTTTGATTGGCAAAAATAACCTTCTCTCGGTTTAATGAAAAACTATCGAATTCTTCCGGTGTGTTGTCTTGATTAGCGATCACTAGTTTGACTTTTTGGTTTGCAGGAATGGTGATCTGTGATGGGAAAAAGAGATGATCCTTAAGCTGAACCTGATATTCAGCAACCGCTGCCAACAGAGGATGACAAAATAAGCCAAAGAACAGTAAGGCACAGCCTATGATTATATTCATAAGTTTATTCACTGGACTGGCCTTGTGGCAACAACAGCTTTACTGATAAGCCGGATAATTGCTCAGAGCGGCTTAGCTTTAATGAGGCATTATGCAGTTCGGCAATATGTTTAGAAATGGCTAAACCTAAACCACACCCAGGCGTGTTGCTGTTATGACGGTCACCACCAATTCGGTAAAAACGTTCAAATACTCGTTGATATTCTGCTTCATCAATTCCGGGACCAGAATCCTCTACTTTGATAATCACTTGATTATTCAGCGTCTCTAATGCCACCCTAATTAGCGCTCCTTCAGGTGAATATTTACTGGCATTGGAGATTAAATTTTGCAGCAGTATGCCTAGAGAAAATTCATCGCCTTGAATGCATGCACCTTGCCCGATTAGTTCAATTTCTTGCTTTTTCGCTTCAATTTGTGGGAATAAGTTGGCGATAACAGTTTGGCAAAGTGATGCTGTGTCTATTAGTTTAAATTGGCCTTGATACTGTTCAGGATTGGTACGGTTTAGCAGCAAGATCTGCTCTACTACATGGCTCATGCGCTCAATGCCTTGTTGCAGATATTGCATGTTGGTTTTTGAAGCATTGGTGTTCGTAGTATTGTTATTGCTAAGTTCTAACGCCAAGTTATGGGCATTGATTTTTAAAACACTTAGCGGTGTGCGCAATTCATGGGCTGCGTCGGAGGCAAAGCGTTTCTCTCGTGAAAAAGCTGCGCTTAATCGCTCAAACAATTGATTCAAGGTTTCTAATACTGGGCTGAGTTCGTTACGCTGATTTTGCTGTTTGATTGGACTGAGATCGTCTGCTTTTTTGGCGTTTAAGTTGTCAGATAAAAGCCTTAGGGGTCTTAACCCTGCGCTAACCAATAAAAATATAATGATGGCTAATAATGGAATGCTCAGTATCAGTGGTGTGACAGCTGCTAAGATCATTTGTTCTGCCAATTCAAAACGCCGATTTAAAGGCTGTGCCACCAACACCCATTTGTTATCCGATTCGAAAAAATGCCCATAAGTACGCCAGCGTTGAGCTAAAAAGTTGTGCTCGGCGAATTCATTATTAAAATCAGTAATAGCAGCTTTAAGCTCAGGATGAGAGCTAACAATTAATTTGTTGTGTTGCCATATTTGGTAGATAAAAGCAGCATCAGGTTGCGATGCTAATGATTGGGTACTTAAGTCGGTAATGTTAACTAACACATGGGTTAAAGAACGTAATTCATTGTCAAATACGCTGGTTGCCTTGGCCATACTGCCGCGATAGCCCTGAATGGCTGCTGCGAAGGTGACTAATGTAATCACAGATAATAAAATCAATGTTAAATAGCGGCGAATAGACAAATTTAGGACTCTATAGCAGGGCTGGTTTTAACACTGTAACCCACACCGCGGATTGTTTTGATAAAAGCCTCAGGCAGTTTTTTGCGTAGATGATGAATATGTACCTCAACTGCATTACTTACAACTTCTTCACCCCACTCGTATAACTTAGACTCGAGTTGTTCTCTGGATTGAATTCGTCCGGCTTGTTCTAAAAGTACTTTTAGTAACATAAATTCTTTACGAGATAGTTCAACGTCTTGACCGGCGACACTTAACTGATGAGAAGCGCAATCTAGGCAAACCTCGCCAATAGTAATAGTTGAGCTGGTGGCTGTTCCCAGTCTTCTTTCAATTACCCGTAACCGGGCGATAAGTTCGTTCACGTCGAAAGGTTTACTTATATAATCATCAGCACCTTCGTCTAGTCCTTTGATCTTGTCCTCGATGGAATCCCTCGCAGTAAGGATAAGAACCGGTATATTAACTTTCATTTGCCTGATATTTTTAAGCAGCGTTAAGCCATCCATATCTGGTAAACCTAAGTCCAATATGAGCATGTCACATTCATTAGTTTTTATGGTCAACAGTGCTGATTTAGCATTAGTGACATGATTGGCGGTAAACCCTTCCGAGCGAAGAGACTGGTGCAGGCCTCTAGCTAATTGCAGATCATCTTCTACTAATAAAATTCTCATACTGACAACTCTAATTAATACCCGTTGCTTTATGTTATCAAAGTAGCTTAAAACGACTTAGTTTGAAAGGTCGAGGCTATTTAGGTAACTGTTTTTATTATATATTTTGGTTAACATTTGGTCAGTAAGTTGCTTTTTATACTCACTCCAAGCTTGGTTGTAAGGTTCTGTCGGGCTGTGAAGTTTAATGGCTTCTAAGGTAATGTGAGAAAAGGTTTCTGCTTGATCATAGTTTTCTTTATCAAACCAATATTCAGCGTAACGAAAGTTTACCGCGATGCTTCTTGGATTTACCTGTAAGGTCTTATTAAAAAGATGTTTGGCCATTTTGACGCTGCCAAATGAAAATGGCCAGCCCGGTGTCCGGTGATAAAGCCACCCAAGTTCAGCGTATGCTACACCATAGAAAACATAAGGATCGATAGATAAGGCCCTCTGTAGTTTATCTTTTGCCTGTTTGGCTAGATTTAGCCCTTCGAGACCTTTCGCTAAACTCGACTCTTGGGCTTGGATCATGCCCTGTAATGCCAAACACTCAGCTATCTCGGGGTATCGTGCTACAAGAGTTTTGGCTTGCCTAGTTAACGCCGTGATCTGTGATAACTGTGGGTTTTGTTCAACCTGCAGGGCTAACCATCTTTGATAGAGGTCTGATATTGTTTGCTCTTCATTTTCATAACTGTGAGCTGATACACAAATAAACAAACTAAAAACCAATACACGCCAAATCATAAGAACCTACTTGTAGACACTTCGAATAGATTAGGTGTGTAGATTAGTCTGGCTTTCTTAAGTCATCCTTAAGAGCTGGGTTTACGGGTGGTTTATCTTTACGTTCAAATTCACCCTCAATGATGTCTTCAGATTGACTTGTTGAATGAGGTTGCTGGTGGTGTTGCTGAGAAAAGTTGCCATTAAAGGATGGATTGATCACCTGAAGAGATAAATGTTTCACTAATCCTTTGGCGATAAGCGGGCGTGTCATAGGTAAACTCAATAAAAAACCAATGCCGTCTGTAACAAAGCCTGGGGTAACTAGCAACACACCAGCAATCACCAGCAGTAAACCTTCAGCCATTTCTTGACCTGGCATGGCACCAGCTTGCATCTTTTGTTGGGCTTGCATCAAAGTGCTGAGCCCTTGTTGCCTGACTAAGTGCGCGCCAGCAAAGGCTGTTAGAATAACGATAGCCACGGTATACCAACCACCTATTTGTTCACTTACGTTGATCAGTATGGCGATTTCGACAATAGGTAAAATGGCGAATAATAAAAATAGTTTAAACAAAGGAGCCTCTTTATTTGAGCTATACGCAACAAGCTTTACGTATACCCTCTATAGCTGTTGTGTCTGATATGATACTGGGACTAAAAAACTAAAATCCAAGTTACGCATTGTTACAGAGTGTTACTTGGTTTGTCTAACGAGTTTAGATACTAAGCTCTGTTTATCTTTCAAGTTTAGGTTATTTACCGAAGTAGTGAAATTTGAGTGTGCAAGCTAGGGTCTCTAAACAAAGTATTGTTCTGTAAATATTCAGTCTTAATAATTTGTTAAGGTTCGTGCTTTAAAATTTTGAAAATCCCTATTGGCACATTGCTATAATGAACATAGTGCCAAGTTCCCTTTTATATAAGAAGTGTTGTTGATGAATTTGAGTTATAGATATTTTGTTTTACTGCTTAGCTTGTGTTTTTTCTCATCAGTGAGTATGGCGCAAACTTCCGATCCTTTAGCCGATCTGTTTGCTGACGAACCAGAGTTTATGCAAGTAGACGACGCGTTTCAATTCGACTTCATTCAGCAAGGTGATCAAGTCATACTGAGTTGGAAGATTGCAGATGGCTACTATTTGTATAAAAAACAGTTTAAGACAGTGGTTAAACAAGCTGAGCTGGGTATACCAGTTTTCCCTGTTGCAGAACAAGTTGAAGATGAATTTTTTGGCTTATCAGAGGTATTTCGTGGGCAACTAGATATTACTTACCCGATAGTTTATTCGGTACAAAATGGCATAGTTAAAATTCGTTATCAGGGCTGTGCAGATGCGGGCTTATGTTATCCACCGACCACCAAAGAGGTATATCTGAATCAAGTTGGCACTGCTTCAATAACAGAGTCTAATCAGGAAACAACAAATCCGAAAACTGAATCAAGCGCTCAACTACCTATTTCAGAGCAGTTTGAGTTAGCCAGTCTGTTGTCAAGTGAGCAGAGTTTGCTAGTCACACTTTTATTATTTTTAGGCCTAGGTATTGGTTTAGCCTTTACACCTTGTGTGTTTCCTATGTATCCAATTTTATCCGGCATCGTCATAGGTCAAGGCAAAACCATTAGCACGTCTCGGGCATTTACCTTGTCTTTTGTCTACGTACAGGGCATGGCGATTACCTATTCGTTGTTGGGGTTGATTGTAGCTTCGGCAGGGGTACAGTTTCAGGCAGCGCTACAACATCCGGCTATTCTCATCGGCTTGATTGTGATTTTTGTGTTGCTGGCAGTGGTGATGTTTGGTGCCTATGAGTTGCAGCTACCTTCTTCATGGCAAGAAAAGCTCAATGCCATGAGCAATAAACAAACCAGTGGTAGTTACTTGGGCGTGTTAGCTATGGGCGCTATTTCGGGCTTAGTTGCATCTCCGTGCACCACTGCACCTTTGACCGGAATCTTACTCTTTATTGCCCAAAGTGGTGATTTAGTCTTGGGTTTCAGTGCACTGTATGTATTGAGTTTAGGTATGGGTATCCCACTGATTTTATTCGGTATTACCGGTGGTAAGTTGTTGCCTAAAGCAGGTCAATGGATGAACGTTGTTAAGGTCACTTTCGGTTTTATGATGTTGGCGGTTGCCATAATGTTTGTAGAACGTTTAGTCACTCATGTTGCTACCGATATCGCTTGGGCACTGCTTGGTTTAACCACGTTCACTTATTTTTACGTGATGAATCAAAATAGCCAAACCACATTCTATAAAGGCTTGCGTGCATTATTGATCTTCATTGGATTGTTCGTTTCAGCTGGCTATGGCTATCAAACGGTAAGCACAATTGGGCCCAACAATACTCAAGCTCAATCAGGCAGTAACACCTTAACTCATCACCCAGAGTTTCTTAAAGTCAGCAGTATGGAAGACTTTAATCAGGCTCTTGCTGAAGCCAATGCTCAAGGTCAAACCGTCATGTTAGACCTCTATGCAGATTGGTGTGTGGCGTGTAAAGAGTTTGAAAAATATACCTTTCCAGATAGTGAGGTTGTGGCAGCTTTGAGTGACTCAGTTTTAATGCAAATTGATTTAACTGATAACACTGATAGTAACATTGCATTCCAAGAGCACTTTTCAGTGTTGGGTTTACCGACCATATTATTTTTTAATACCCAAGGGCAAGAACTCAGCACGGCTAGAGTGACAGGTTTTATGCGTGCTAAGCCTTTTGCTGAGCATGTAAATGGCCTCTTTTCTAACTAACCCGAGTTCGGGTTAACTGTGCGCCGTTTTTTCACATCACGCTTTGTTGTTAAATTTGTTGCACCCATATTTTGTATGTTTGTTACCTGTAGTTCGTTCGCGAACTCAGGTAATTACTGCATGGATGATTGGGCATGTGTTGAGAAAACAGAAAATAATAAACTGGTGAGTTATTGGTTATACAATAAGAAGCCTTTTGTGGTGACCGTCACTTTAGAAGTGGATACCAGTAACTTAAAAACGTCTACCAAAAACCAAAGTCAGCATCTTGTGAGCCAAGTGCTTCAGGGGCATCAACGAATTAAAGTGCTTGAGTTGCAGCCAATCAACATTCACCGAAGAATTTGGTACGACGAATCATTTTATTGGACACCGGGCAATATGCTGGCTGTGCATCAAGCTGATATTGTTTATCAGTATCCTTATGCCAAAGGTGACTACTTCCCCATAGTGCAAGGTTTTGGCGGTGGTTACAGCCATAGGGGTGCATCAAAGTATGCGGTTGATTTTGCCATGCCCATTGGTTCACCGATACATGCTGCAAGGTCAGGTGTGGTGATCGATTTGGTTGAGCAGCATTCCCGCGGAGGTGCTAGTCGGAAATACGCTAAATATGCTAATTACGTGGTGATTTTGCATGCAGATGATACAACTGGCGAATATTATCATCTGAAAAAAAATGGGGTTGCAGTAACCAGAGGTGATCGCGTTAAGGCGGGTCAAAAAATAGGCTACTCGGGTAACACCGGATTTTCTTCATTACCACATTTACACTTTGCTATTTATCACGCAAAACCCTTTGGCAAGTATCAATCACTGCCTTTTGTGTTTGAATAAAGACTTAGGTTACTTCCCAATTTTTTTCTAACAGTGCAGGGATATTTGTTGCAGGAACTGGCTTAGAAAAGTAATAACCTTGCAAATGTCGGCAGTTGTTTTTCTTAAAAAAGTTTACCTGTTCAATCGTTTCAATACCTTCAGCTATACAGCTCATGTTGAGTTGCTTAGCCATGCTTAGAGTCGTAAGAATAATAGCTTCATTGTTTTTGTTTTTACCTATATCTTCAACAAAACTTTTATCTATTTTGATGATATTTATTGGAAACTCTTTGAGATATTTAAGGGATGAAAACCCAGTGCCAAAATCATCCAGTGCGATTAAAAAACCTTTTTGTTGTATTTGGGTCATGTACGTTAGTGCTTTGTCGTAATCACGCATTAATGCACTTTCGGTAATTTCAAAGCGTATTGCTTCTACTGGAATAAAGTGTTGCTCCAATAGCAAAATAATTCGGTCGATAGACGTTTGATTATCAAAATGTTTAGCCGACAAATTGAACGAAAGGTAGCCTTTAAAACCACTCTTTCGCATAGCGTGTAACACTGGCATAGCCCGTTCAAATGCATCCAAGGTCATGTGTTCAATAAGCCCAAGTTCTTCCGACACAGTAATAAACTTATCAGGTGGTATCATGCCGGTTGGGGTTGGCCAGCGCATCAAAATCTCAAAGCCTTCAATCTTGTAGGTATAAGTATTGAATATAGGTTGATAGTAATTTTCAAAAACGTTGGCTATATGCGCATTTTTTAATTGGTTTTCTAATTCAAGCCTGCCTTTTACCAGTTCATCCATTTTTTTGGTAAAGAATTGGAAGTTACTGCGTCCTTGCTCTTTAGCGTGATACATGGCGATGTCAGCATTTTTGAGTAATTCTTCGGCACTGGCTCCATCACCAGGGAACATGGCAATGCCTATACTCGAAGATACACTGACTGTTTGTGAACTAAGGGTTATTGGCATGTCGATCACATTACTGATTTCAGTTACTAACACGCTAATTGCTTCAACCGAAGTGACTTCATCAATCATGATGACAAATTCATCCCCCCCCAAACGTGCAACGGTATCTTCTTTGCGTAATTTGTTGGTTAGGCGTTTAGCCACGATGGTTAACAGCTCGTCACCAGCTTTATGGCCTAGGCTGTCATTGACTTGTTTAAACTTATCTAAATCAATAAAAAACAGCGCCATATTGTTTGAGTTTCTGCGGGCGTGTTCTATGCCTCTCTCAATTCTATCTAATAGCAAGGTCCTGTTGGGTAATCCGGTAAGCGAATCATAATTGGCCAAGGTCAACAGTTTGGCTTCTGCTGCTTTTTGTTCGGTTATATCTGAAATAATGACCAAAAAATGTTCTATTTTAGATTTGTCGTGAACGCTAGCAATTGCATTGACGTTGACCAAAATATCGCTAATCGAGCCATCGGGTAAGAGTAGTTTGTCTTCTCCTTTCCAATGTTGTCCAGCCTCAAAAACAGTCATTTTGTGCCAAAATTTGAGGGTTTCAGATGTTTGTAGTTTTAGCAGTTCGGCCATTTCTGCAGCTGCAGAGACGTCATCTTGGAGATTGAATTTTTTCTTAAATGCCTCGTTGTAAGCTATCGGATAATACTTATGGTTATAAATAACTACCCAATCTAAGGTATGTTTAAATGCCTCACCAAACAGGCGCAGATTTTCTTGATCTGCAACTGTTTCAGTAATGTTAGTGTAAGTGCCTGTGACCAATAGCGGACTACCATGCTTATCCGTCTCAACCACTTTTCCTACATCTCTGAACCATAGCCAGGTCTTGTTTTTGGTAGGTACTCTGTAAGTAATGTCCAGTTCAGAATCTCTGTCAGATAAAAAGTCCTGCCACGCCAACTCGTATCTAGCTTTGTCTCTATTGTGAATAAGAGACAAGTGGTCTTTAAAACTCATTGTTTTTTTATTGGTAAGTTCGTCGTTTAATCTAGATATAAAAAAGATGTCTTGTTGAGTCTGAAACTCCCAAATACCACTGTTACTTGCGTTCAAAGCAAGAGTTAACTTGTCCTTGCTTTGCATTGCCTCTTGGTGCGCCTTATGTAACCGTAAATTTTGACCACGGCGGTATTGCCAAAGAAGCAGTAACCCAATTAAACCAACCAAAAAATAGAATGTGTAGGCTAGTGGAGAAGCCCAAGGGGCATAATTTACTTTGATATTAATAATCGCAGGCTTGGACTTTGCCCCACTTTCTGAATTAAATGCTAACACCGAGAAAACATACTGACCTGGGTCAAGCTTAGGAAACATGATCTCAGGACGTGTAGAAATGGGGTAAACCAAGTTGTTTTTTCCACTGAGTTGATATTGATATCTTATATTTTTTTGATTTTGATACTCAAGTGTAGAAAAATGAATAGAAAGGCCTACATCTTCATGTGTAAGTTCAACTGACTGCCCGTCTAGATTAGAAAAAGGCATCTCTAAATCATTGGATACCAGCACTAAATTAGTGATGGCGACTTTAATATTATTATGTTTTTTTACATCTACTTTTAGGGGATCAAAAAAGATAAGACCTTTTGGTGAGCCATAAACCATACGCCCATCCAATAGAGTTAAACTGGTCTTTGAATTAAACTCACTGGTAGCTAAACCTTGTTCTTGGTCGAATTTTTGTATGTGATGTTCTTCAGGTGAAAATTTAATCAGACCAGAATTAGAACCTAACCAAATATTGCCTTTTGTATCTTGTTGCATATCGAAAATTGAATTACTTGTCAGAAGATTTTGTTTGTTATAAAAAAACTTCTTTTCATACGTTGTTCCATCAATACCCACTAATCCATAACCTGGATAAGCTATCCACATAATATTATTGGCGTCTATTAATACATCGCTGGGGTAAACCTCAGATTGTAATTGTTGCAAAGGGGCTTCATGGATCAATGTGACTTGTGTGGTGGTATTGTCCATTTCCCATAATTGCCCATACGCGCTGATAAGTGTGGTATTTGGCTTAACCCCTTCAATAAAGCCAACTGTATTCCGTGGATCTATAGATGCAGACAACTGCTCAATTTTATTAACTTTGCCCGAGTCTGGCGAATAACGAAAAAAACCAGCGGCAGACACCAACATTAGCTCTTCTTCAGGGGTAACCAAAATATCCCAAATCTCTGACTTTAGAATAGCGTCATCTTCTATACTGTCTATCTTCAGCGGAAAAGTTTTACCCGTTTCACTATCAAACCTTATAATTCCATCACCAGTATTTAACCATAATTGATTGTATTTACCTGATTCAATGTTGATAATTGATGAAGATGAATATTGTGCTTTTTCATCTTCAGACACTAAAAAGCTCTGTGTTGTACCATCTGATAGATTAAATAAGTTGAGGCCGTTTCGTGTTCCAACCCATAATGAGTTTTCGTCTTGCTGGTGCATACTCCAAATGTTGTTATGACTGAGGACTTTTTTCTCTCTTCCCCCTCGAATATTATAAACATTAGTAAAAAGAGTGCTTTTAGGTGACCAGTAAATAGCACCATCAGCTTCAGAGCCAAGCCAAAGGTTGTTGTTACTGTCTATAACTAGGCTTTTTAAGACATCAGTCGCTATGAAGTCTCGACTGTCTGTGGGCAAAAGTATATGTTGCAGCTGATCAGTTTTTTTTTGGTAGCTGTATAGCCCTTGATCTGTCGCTAAATAAAACAAGTCGCTATTTAAGCCACTTATTGCCCATACATTTCGGTTTTCAATAGGTGATTTTGCTGCAGGAGCGGGGCGTGCTCCAAGCACAAATTCTTTTGCTTGAGCAAGAGACAGGCTAAATAACCCTTCAACTGTTCCAATCCATAGTGTGTCATTCTCGTCTGCAGACAACATTTTGACGTTGATGTTATCAAATGTCTTTGTATTTGCTGCAAGGTGACTAATAAAAAAAGGCGTGTTGCTGCCTCTTACAACACCATACAAACCCACTGTTGTTCCGATAAAAAGAATGTTTTGTGACAATAAATGGGCTCTTACATAACTTCCATTATCAATCATTTTATCTGACAGTGAATACTCAACAGAAAGCTGATCAGTTATGTATGAATAGGAATAAACCCCCTCATTCATTGAGAATAATATGTTTCCTTCTTCGTCCTCGCTGATATAGCTGGCTTCTTGAGTTAACTGATTATCACGTTTTAATTTTAAATTAATAACGTGTTTGGCTATATTACTTTTGAGGTTATATTGATGGACTCCATTGATAGAATTGCTGACCCAAAGGTTTCTTTTTGAATCTTGGAATAAGTAATTTATCGGCGCATCATTAAATTCATTGTTCGGGCCCAGTACTTGTTGGTTTTGATAACCATCAAATCGGTTTAACCCCTCGCCAGTACCCAGCCATAAAAAACCCTCATTATCTAATAATAGCGAGTTGATAGTATCCTGAGATAAACCATTTTCTGTGGATAAACGTGAAAATGTCGGAGACGAAATTAATGGCTCACTTTTACTAACAGGTGATACGAGCATTAATAGCATAATAGTTAAAAGATAAAACTTCATTAGCCCAAAGTGTGACCTATTTATCGATTTGCACAGCTGCATATGTTCAAACAGTAAAAAGTAATTAGCGCTACTTTATACACTAATATATCTTTCTTTTCAGAATGCCTTATATTTTTGAATAACAACGCGAGTGAAACTTACAACCTGAGATTCAATATTGTTAGATTCATCGGGTTCCAAATATTTTATCACCAGCATCACCAAGTCCTGGCAATATGTAACCTTGCTCGTTAAGTTTTTCATCGATAGCTGCGGTATATATATCAACATCTGGATGCGCTGCTTGAACCGCGGCTAAACCCTCAGGAGCCGCAACTAAAAATAGGCCCATGATACGCTGACAGCCTTTTTGTTTGAGCAAATCAATGGTGGCGATAAGAGTGCCACCAGTGGCTAACATGGGGTCTACAATTAACGCTGTTCTTTTAGCTGCATCTTTTACCACTTTATCGAAATAGGCTACGGGTTGCAGAGTTTCTTCATCGCGATACAAACCTACCACGCTAATTTTTGCATTAGGGATGAGCTTCAATACACCGTCCAACATTCCTAAACCCGCACGTAAAATAGGCACCACAGTTATCTTTTTACCTTTTATCTTTTTTATCTTTATTTTTTGCTCATTCCAAGCGGTGGTTTCAACAACCTCAGTTTGCAGCTCTCTAGTGGCTTCATAAGTTAATAAGTTACCTACTTCACTGGCTAACTCGCGAAAATCTTTGCTACTAATGCCTTGTTCGCGCATTAAGCCTATTTTATGTTGGATCAAAGGGTGGTGAATTTCGTGTACGGCCATACTTATTTCTCGCAATTATTGTTGGGGACTGTAGTTTTGAACAAATTTTATTCCGTGATCAAGACATTCAGGATAGAACTGTTGAAATCTAGACTCTAGCTGATCGTCATGTTGAAGTAAAAAAGACCGAGCTTTTTTGGCAAATATAACTTTATTTTTTAATCGACTCTCAATACTTAAAAATGCTCGGAAGCAGGTTTCAATATTAATATATTCATTTAGCCATTGATGCGTTTTTAAGCGTTCGGCCTGTTTAGAAAAGTAGCTGTTGTCAGGTAATGAAAATTGCTCGAGTTGCTGATAAAACTCTGTAAACACAATATTATAATGAGTTTTAGAATAACGTTTCCAAGCTTGCATCAGCAGGTAATCAAAATAGATATCAATGATCACCCCCGCCATCCTTCGAATATCACTTGGGAAGCATTGCCTTAATTCAATTATTAGAGGATGTGAATCTGTGAATACGTCAATGCTACGATGTAAACGAATACCCTGCTCAATATCAAAAGGTAAATGCTGCAATTGACTGCCTTTTACAAAGTCACCAAGAAAATTCCCTAACAAATTTGTTTGGGTGTGCGAACCAATATGAATGTGGGCAATATAGTTCAAATGTAACAAACACTCCGATTAATTAGGCAAACACGCCCTAGTAAAAACATAAAATGCGTAAACTTTGCGGCAATCTTCGCTGATAAGACCAGTATTTTGCTGCTAATTTCTATTTGCTCTCTATAATGGATAGATAATTTAAATTATTGTGCGTAAATTGTACAAAAAATGTTTTTAAAATGCTGTTTTTCATATTGAGAAACATTGAATAAAATCATTTCTTATTAAAATGGTAAACCAGTGAAAGTATTAGTCATCAATGGTCCAAATCTGAATATGTTGGGTAAACGCGAGCCCGCAACTTATGGCTCGCAAAACCTACAGCAGATTGTCAATAAGCTGACCACTTATGCTAACTCAATAGGTTTGAGTTTAACTCATGTTCAATCAAATGCTGAACATGTGTTAATTGAGACGATCCATAGTGCTTTTGAACAAATAGATTTTATTGTCATCAACCCTGGTGCATTTACCCATACCAGTGTTGCATTGAGAGATGCGCTTTTGAGCGTGTCTATCCCTTTTATCGAAGTGCATTTATCCAATGTACACGCAAGGGAAGCGTTCAGACAACATTCTTACTTATCTGATATTGCCCAAGGGGTAATTTGTGGATTAGGCGCGCAAGGTTACGAATTCGCTTTAGCTGCGGCCAAACAATATTTAACTGAATAAATAAAATTTGCTTATTGAATAACTAATTAGAGAGAAAAAAATGGACATACGTAAAATTAAAAAATTGATAGAGCTAGTGGAAGAATCTGGCATATCTGAGCTAGAAATTACTGAGGGCGAAGAGTCTGTACGCATCCACCGAGGTGGTGCAGCGGCGCAGCATGTTGCACCTATGCAATATGCACCACAACCCCAATTTGCGCCTGCCGCTCCTGTCGCACAAGCAGCACCGCCTGCACCCGTTCCTGAAGCAGCGCCAGCGATAAGTGGTCACATTATGTGTTCACCTATGGTTGGTACTTTCTACCGCTCTTCATCTCCAGGTGTTAAATCGTTTGCAGAAGTAGGTCAAAAAGTGAATGTAGGCGATACACTTTGTATTATTGAAGCGATGAAAATGATGAATCAGATTGAATCTGACAAAGCTGGTGTGATTAAGCAAATTTTAGTTGAGAATCAAGACCCCGTAGAATTCGACCAACCTATGTTTGTAATTGAATAAAGGTCTATGACAATGTTAAAAAAAGTCCTTATCGCAAACCGTGGCGAAATTGCCCTACGAATTTTGCGTGCCTGTAAAGAGTTAGGCATTAAGACTGTGGCAGTTCATTCGACTGCTGATGAGTCTCTCAAACATGTTTTGTTAGCTGATGAAACGATATGTATTGGTAAAGCTTCAGCCACAGAGAGTTATCTTAATATCCCTCGCATCATCGCTGCTGCTGAAGTGACAAACGCAGATGCCATCCATCCTGGATATGGATTTTTAGCCGAAAACGCTGACTTTGCTGAAGCTGTTGAGAAAAGTGGTTTTACCTTTATTGGTCCAACCGCTGAGACCATTAATTTAATGGGCGACAAAGTGTCTGCGATTAGATCAATGAAAGCCGCGGGTGTGCCTTGTGTACCTGGCTCAGATGGCCCTTTAAACGATAACGAAGCACGAAATAAAAAACTTGCCAATGGCATAGGTTATCCCATCATTATTAAAGCCGCAGGAGGCGGTGGTGGGCGAGGTATGCGCGTAGTGCGTAATGAAGCAGAATTAATTACATCTATTGCCATGACAAAAAGTGAAGCCGGTGCCACCTTTAATAATGACGTGGTGTACATGGAAAAATTCTTGGAAACTCCTCGTCATGTAGAAATTCAAATATTGGCTGATGGGCAAGGTAGCGCCATTCATTTAGGTGAACGTGATTGTTCTATGCAACGCCGCCACCAAAAAGTGGTAGAAGAAGCTCCAGCTCCCGGCATTACACCAGAAATGCGTGCTGCAATTGGAGCAAGATGTTGCCAAGCCTGTATTGATATTAACTATCGTGGTGCAGGGACCTTTGAATTTTTGTTTGAAAACGATGAGTTTTATTTCATAGAAATGAATACTCGTATTCAAGTGGAACATCCTGTGTCAGAAATGATCACCGGTGTTGATTTGATTAAAGAACAACTCAGAGTTGCTGCTGGGCAAAAGTTATCTATCACTCAAGAGCAGGTACAAGTGAAAGGCCATGCTATTGAATGTCGTATCAATGCCGAAGATTCAAAAACCTTTATTCCGAGCCCAGGTAAAATTACCAAGTTTCATTCACCGGGCGGATTAGGTGTTAGATGGGATTCGCATATATATACTGATTACGTGGTGCCACCTTACTACGATTCAATGATTGGTAAGTTGATCACCTATGGTGAAACCAGAGAAGTTGCTATCGCTCGTATGCGTCATGCGTTAGATGAGCTGGTCATCGGTGGGATTAAAACTAATGTTGATTTGCAAAAAAGTATAATGGCAGATGAAGCCTTCGCAGCTGGTGGCGCGAACATTCATTACCTAGAGAAGAAACTAGGGTTGGGCGGTCACTAGTTAGCTTGTTGTCATAACAACCGTTATGAATAAAAAGAGCGTTTATCGCTCTTTTTTTATGCCTGATCATTTAGCTAACCTCCGGTTTGCTAATGTTATACTAGATAAAATTTATAATATTGAGTGCGTTAATGCCTTGGATACAACTTAAAATAAACAGCCAAGCAGAAAATGCTGAGCAAATAGGCGATATGTTATCGGCTAATGGTGCCCAAGCGGTGACTTTTGTTGATGCCAAAGACACACCCATGTATGAACCTAAGCCCGGTGAAGTCATGCTCTGGCCAGACACCCAAATAGTAGGGTTGTATGACGCAGAATACGATATGACTTGGGTAATTAGCCAACTTAGCAAGTCCAAACTGTTAGGCAAAAATTTCAATCATAAACTAGACCAATTAGAAGACAAAGATTGGGAGCGAGAGTGGATGATAAATTTTCACCCAATGCAATTTGGCGAACGTTTATGGATTTGCCCCAGCTGGCGTGATGTACCTGATCCAAACGCAGTGAATGTCATGCTCGACCCAGGATTAGCCTTTGGTACTGGCACACACCCGACGACTAGTTTGTGTCTGCGATGGTTAGATAGTCTAGAGCTGTCTCAGGCAACAGTGGTTGATTTTGGGTGTGGTTCAGGGATATTGGGTATAGCCGCCCTTAAACTAGGTGCTAAGCGCGTGGTAGGCATTGATATTGATCCCCAGGCCTTACTGGCTAGCCAAGACAATGCTAATCGCAATGATGTGGGCGAAAAAATTGAATTATACCTGCCTGAGTACCAACCAGATCTTCTAGCGGATGTGGTACTTGCCAATATTCTGGCCGCACCATTGCGTGAATTAAGAACCGTAATCACCGCATATTGTAAAACGGGTGGTAAATTAGTGCTTTCGGGCATTCTAGATAATCAAGCCCAAGAAATTAATGACTTATACAGTCTAGATTTTGATATGGAGCCAATCGAAATTGACGGTGAATGGGCGCGGGTGTCTGGGGTTAAATATTAAATCATTGACTGTAATTCAGCATATACACCCATACTACCTCAAAATGCTGGATTCAGTCGGAGTTTAAAGCCGCTTAGGTAGGGCCGCTTAGGTAGGGCCGCTTAGGTAGGGTCTACCGGGAGAGACCGCTATTTGCAGACCTAGTGGTCTAAGTCAAAAATGGCCCACGAAGCCCTCGGCGCCCGACATAAATCGCTTTAAAAACCGCCCAAAGGGAACGACTGGGGTACTCCACTTCTTCGTTACGCCAAATTAGAAGGTGGTATGGGTATGAAACTTCTTTTGTATATATTGGTATAATACATCAATAAAAATTGGTTAGGCCCAAGTAGGTTCAGTCGAACCCAAATAACATGACGCACTACTCCATTCCATTGGTGTATTTGCAATCTTCACTGCTGGTTTATGTCGATTTACTAGCACCCATGATTATTGATCCCCATTAACAATGAAATTGTGTTTTACATCTAAGGATTTTGCTATTTCTTCGATGATTTAAGGCTAACAAAAATGGTGACTGAGGTAGGTGTAAAGTCGAATTACATATTCCAGGAAATATGCTTAACTAAAAAACAACCTGATATTAGATAAATCATAAAGTGCTTCTCAGCTCACTTGGTGTGACTGAATATTGTCTTTGAAAGGCTTTACTTAAGGTTCGAGCCGAAGCAAAACCAACTTGCTCGGCTATTTTCTCCAAATTCGTATTCGAGTATTTGATCAAATTGTAGGCTTTCATCATCCGCCAGTTCAAGATATACGCCATGGGAGCGATACCAATTGAAGATTGGAAGTGTCTTACTAATGTTGCACGAGACATACCTACCCGTTCGCCTAAACTAGCGATAGACCAATTAAAATTAGGTTCTAAATGAATCAAGGTTAAAGCTTTATGGAGGCGT
>Ga0209712_10001701_pt1 | contig 18563 bp, 13 predicted proteins | sample ArcOceMetagenome_FD_187443 | JGI IMG/M metagenome (GOLD analysis project Ga0209712, IMG submission 187443) | Marine eukaryotic phytoplankton communities from Arctic Ocean - Arctic Ocean - Greenland ARC118M Metagenome (SPAdes) (version 2) | ecosystem: Environmental > Aquatic > Marine > Oceanic...
GGTCCCGCATTTTATTTTTAATAAATTAACGTGCGGCTGCGCCGCGGGTGCTCTTTAGGGGTATCTTTTCTACGCCGGTTGGAGGCACGTTGACGTGAGGTCATCAACTATGCGAACGCTACGTACAACAGCAACATTGTCTGTATTTGCATCTGGGACAGTCCCAGATACGAAGACACACATCACAACAATGGTCGAGGTATGGACGATTGACCTGTGACGTGAAGTGCCGGCTGATTCGTCGTCGAAGCAGCTGACTGGGCCAAGTCAGGACGTGGTTGAGCGTTGCGTGCATGGGTGGATGTTGATCTATTGAGTTGCGTCGTCGCCGAAGCGGGACATTGTGAGGCCGGAAAGCAGGAGAAGCCTTTTCATGTCTTGTGTGAGCATGTCATGTTCTTCACTGTGATGATTGAACAGGTCCACCGTGAGCTTGACCCCCTTGAGGATGTATAGGTCCTTCAAGCTGCGCACTCTCGACAACGCTGTGTAGTTGAAATTGAGATGACGATTTGTAGTTGCCAGCACGAGCCTGTCTTCTGTTTTGCCTTGTAGCTTGTGTGTCGTCCATCCGTAATTGAGTCGCACCGGAAATTGAGACACGTACAACTTGGTCTTGTGACCGTGAACGTGCACGCGCACTGCCTCGAGCTTCACAGGGACTGTCCCAAGGGGTAAATTCTGGAATCGCACGGTTGATCCAGGCACGTGGACGAGAAGATAGTCGGGCAGCCGCGTGAGGTTTTGGACTGTGTGGGTGGTTCCATCTGGCAGGATGACATCGGTTGGCTCTGGGTGCGCGAGCTCCGCAAGGGGCGGGTGCGATCCAACTAGTGTGCCACGTGATCCATTGGCTACTTTGTGTTTCGTGAGTTTGTTTCCGATGTACAGTGTCATCGGGCATCCGTGGTGCACGTCAAGATGAGTCACTGGCAATTTGGCTTTGTCATTTGCACGAGATCCGACTGAGTAGCCGGCGTGGCTGACCGAGTTTGGTGTGATGCATTCCCCTTCCCTCTTCCGACGCTCGTGCAGTTCTGCGGTGAGCCGGTATGTCTTTTTCCCAACAACAGCAGCGCTGTACAAGGCAGTTGTTGCATTGGTGGCGTTGACGTCTAAGTTGGCGTGCCATGCTGTGGGGGAGTCGATTGGTGGCATGTGCGCGGAGCTGACGCGGCAGGCTTCGAGCGTTTCGATGTCGTCTTGGGTGACTTTGTGGTCGCGGACGTGACCGAGCAAGTTAGCGAATGCCTTGTCTCCAGCCGCGCGGTAGTTAGTTTGCAGCACGACCACTTGCGTCAGCGACCCCCAGGCAGCAAAGCCTTTGGTGGCGAAGCCGCCTGCAGTCGTCGCTCTCTCAGAGGTGTTGTACAATGCGAGGCCGTCCACGGGCGGCAGCTGATACATGTCCCCTGAAAACATGATGGCCATGCCGCCGAAGGGCTTGTTGGACCCCCGCTTTCGCTGCAAGATTTCGTCGAGTTTCCCAAGAAGCTCAGCACTGACCAAGCTGATCTCGTCGACGACCAACAGCTGGGTTATTGTGGTCGGGTCATCTGCTACTTGTGCGGTGTTGTAGTTTCCTTTGGTTGATCTGCGGCTGTTCATGCCGGACCAAGAGTGCAGCGTGCAACCATCTATCAGTATCGCAGCTGATCCTGTGAACGCGGTCAGCGCAAGGTGCTGCCGCAGCCCCCAAGCGCTTGCAAAATGGGTGATCGCTTTGATGACTTCGGACTTGCCGGTTCCGCCTTCGCCCATCATGGCCATGATGCGGGATTCGTTTTGGTGCCCATGTTGTTGCAGCTGTTTCTGTGCCTCGTCTATTTGCGCAACGTCTTCGGTGTCGTCTGCGAGGGCAAGGTAGTGTGACAGTAGATGCAAGCAAGCCATGCGAAATGCTACATGTTGCTCCCGGTTCAGATTGAACTTCGCAGCAACGTCAGCTAGACTTGGGTGCTCGATTTCGACTAGGTTCGCTTGTGCGCAGCGGTGGTTGTTTGCGGACGCGGTCGCGGCGCTCGCGAGCGCGCGTGACACTAGCAAAGCTCGTGGTTCCGCGACAGGTCCGATGCTCGCCGCAGAAGTTGAATTGGTGATGGGCATCATAGATGTCGGTGTGGCGTCCCACGCAGTTGAAGTTGGCGGCGCTGCGGCGTCAACCTCGTCGTAAATGGAAGGGTCGACTTCCAAACATCCGACAGCGAGGGCCGTTTTCGCTGCGACTGAGGCGGCCACAAGGTGCAAGTGTCGACGCAGCGTCGCTGGCATCGTTCGCGCAGGCGGTTTGCCGCCGATGGCTTGCAGTGCTATTGCGTCGAGCATCTCTGCTCCGCCATCTGCGAAGTCGTCCAGGCACATGCCCTGTGGACCTTGATCTGCGTTGATCGTCAACAGTGCCTTTCTTACCTGAGCGCTGTTTCGGGCGAGTTTCTGTTGATCGTAATAGTCTTGGTGTCTGTCGAGACGCATCTGTGCCGTTGCCGCAGGTGTCCAAGCGGCGAACTCTGCGCTAGCTGAAGTGTTTGGGGACCATGGCGGGTTGGTGGCGCTATGCGGCTTGTGCAGCAGCAGTGATGTCTTGTGGTAGCGCTCTGCCTCGGCGCCGTCAACGGTGTTCAAGCGTCGCACGTCTGGCAAGCGCTTGCCTATCATTTGTGGAACTACGGGATGCTTTCGTGTTCCGATGCAATGAGTGGAGGAAAGCGGGTGCCGCTCATGCAGCGGACAGTGTGCGCCTGGTGCGTCCGGGTCATAAACAATCTTCAAGCGGGTGTACGCAGACACGAAGTCGTAATAAGACATGTCGTCGAACATGCCTTCGCCGCGGAAGACGTAATCGAAAAATCTAGGTACAGATGCCTTGTACGACCTTTGGGTTGTGCTGTCACAGCTGTCCGAGTAGTCTTGAACCATTGTCACTTGATACGGTTTGTCGTCGTAGTGTGCGATTACGCTGGAGCAAAAGACGGGCTCGAATGAGTGTGAACAATAGTGAAGTGATCCATCCAGCAAGTACTTCGTCGCCATCGTTGCGGAGACTTCGAGAACCTTAGTGCAGGCGTGCAAGTACGCTGAGGTTCGGCTGTTTAGTATCTGTTGTGGTGTTTGCGTCAATTTACCCTCGCGTTCGACGGCTCTGTCGTACGCCAGCAGCATTGCTGCCGCGCAGCTTTGATTTTCCGGCAACTTGGTGGCATATGTTGTAGTGTAGTACCTGTGCGGGCAACAACAAGGTGCACATTTGCAGGTAGTGGTCAATTGCAGGTAGTGGGCAGAGAACGTCCACAAATTCTGTAGCAGGTCATGACACACTAGGGTTCCTTACACCATTCCTGGCCTGCCGAGCACTACGTTTGTGTCCGTGTTGACGCGGAAGACAGCTAGCTCGATCATGTTGTGGTTGTTGGTAAACTCGAAGCCTTTCGGTCGGATGACCCTCAGCTCCATGGTGTTCACGTCTCCAAATGAAAATTCAGCTGATAGTTTCAGGTGGTCTGGGTCGGTGCAATCACCTGAACACGAACAGAGGGCCTTGCCATTCACGATGACTGCACTTGCAGTACAAGGTACTGCCGGCAGACCAAATCGACAGGTCGGTCTTTGGGTTGTTTTCCCATCCTTTACCTTTGCGGCTGCGTGCTTGAAGCAGCTGCGCATGTGACCCGGCTTGTGTTCCAGCAGGTTCAAGCCTATGAGGGTTAGACGTGCGCGGTGAGTGGCGCTGTCTTGTTCCCAGACGGCGTTGGCATCTTCGGCCTCTGGCGGTGGTAGCAACAACTTGTCGAAGTCGATTTCGAACCCATGCAACTGTTTGTTTCCGGCCAAATAGCTTGTGCGGGCATCCGCGCCGCAGTTTTTGAGTGCCCATGCCTCTATCATCACCTGCGTTGATTCTGGATCCCCGCAGACCTGGCAATGCAGTGTTCGTGGTGGGCCAATTTTCATTACCTTGGTGATGTGGTGGTAGGATTGAGGCACGGTTCCTAGGTCTGCGGGCAACGTTGGTTCGGTTGGTGTCTCGCGTGCCTTAGCTGGCGGGCAGAGGTGACCGAGGCTTCCGATTGCAGTGAACTCGGTCTCATGGCATGGGTGGCACTGCTTCTGGGCAGAGTCCATGTGTGTCAACAGCTGCTGAACGTTGTTGGGGGATTTGAGGAAGTCGATGAGGTCGACTGTAGTTTTTGGGAACCCAGCTGCCGTCAGCAGGCTGTGTAGGTGCAGCGAATGTCTAGCTTGATCTTCCGTTGTGCCACCAAATCCTGCGAGACCAGGAACGGACACAAGATGAATGCTGTGTTGATCAGGGATAGTCCCAGATGTAAATGCGGATCGACAATATTGCTACATTGCACCGTCATTCTTTAACATCCGGGACTGTCCCAGATAACAAGGTTTTTCTCGGTGAGCACTGTGCGGATAAGGGACTGTCCCGGACGGAAATGCGGATCAACAATACTGCTACAATCCGGGACTGTCCCAGATGACAAGGTATGAAAGGTGAATGCTGTGTTGATCATGGACTGTCGCAGATGTACATGCGGATCAACAATAGTCCCAGATGTAAATGCGGATCGATTATGTTGCTACAATGCACCGTCATTCTTTAACATCCGGGACTGTCCCAGATAACAAGGTTTTTTCTCGGTGAGCACTGTGTGGATCAGGGACTGTCCCAGACGGAAATGCGGATCAACAATACTGCTACAATGCATCGTCATGAATTTGACATCCGGGACTGTCCCAGATGACAAGGTATGAAAGGTGAATGCTGTGTGGATCAGCGACTGTCGCAGATGTACATGCGGATCAACAATATTGCTACAATGCACCGTCATTTACTTTATATCCGGGACTCTTCCAGATGACAAGATTGATCGATTCGCATCCCTTGGATCGACTGTGACACAGCCGGCACAAGGTGTCGCAGTGTAATCATCGCTGCCGGTAGCGGTGAACATTGAGACTGTTGTGGTAATTGTGGATGGTATGATGTGGAGAAGCGGAACATGTTGTTACCTGATATTTCACCAAAGACACCGCCGCCGGGCACAGACTTGTGCGCTTTGACGTCCCAGCCCAAGATGTGCTTGATGTAGATGTCTACGATTGCCGTGTAGTACGTCACGCACGCACCAACGTCAGCGGCGTTTGCGTTCAGCACGGTTTCCGGGGTCCTGTTGCCGTTCCCGCGGCCAAGCGCTATGTCTGTGATGATGGAGTCCGTGGCGTCGGCTTGGGAGGTTGTGTTCCAGTGAGTAAACATGCCTAAATATGAATTCAGTGACCAAAATTGATTCCGCCGATTCAATGCGTACTGCGAGGTGCCGGGCATGAGGCGTATGCTCCTGTTCAACGAGCGCAGCATCTGCTCCGCAGACGACGAGAGTCCGACTGGACGAGTTGGCGGCTGGGCGCCGCTTCTGTGGGCTGACGCCCGTGCGTCGTGGTATCGCATGGCTGCGGCGAGGTCTAGCCGGGACACTGTAACTTGAACAGCGGAGGTCGGATCACCTGCAGCTGCTCTGGACGCCGCGCTCATGCTGTCGCGTGTCGCAAGTTTTCGTATCACAGCATCGTAGAAAACTAATATCCAGACTTGGTTTTTCGCGGCTGTGCGATCCCATTGGCGTAGGGCAAGGCTTGCGTGTGTTTGCCAAGACATTTTCACTGGCCTCTCTTCATCTGGGCCTGTGCGGCCATGCGAGAACATGTCGTGAAGTGTGAGATGCGTTGTCGGGCAAGGATGACGTGCAGGTCTGACAAGCAGCCAAAGTAAGGATGACTCACCCCCTCTGTCGAATGGATATATGTCAGGGAACGCCTTGTAATGTCCGAGTTGCGACCACATGTTTTCGTAACCTGTTGCACCAACGATTATTTCAGGCTTGCCGTCGGACAGCCCATCTGGGTCTTCACCTATGATCATAGTTGTCCTTCCCGGGATTTGGGTGCCGTGGGCGTCAGCCACCGTTGCCGGTGTTTCGCCAAGCGCTGAATCGTGTGGTGGCGTTGTGGGACTGTCGCCGAACGAGAACAGCAAGGCCCCGACCGGCACATCGTGGTCGTCGAGTGCTAGACTGTGTGGATTAGGCCGAGAGAAGGATGGCTTGATCTGCTCCAACTTCGAATACGCCGCGACATACTGTGCCGTGCGAATCTTCGCAATGGAGCGCCTGTTTTGCATGGCAGTCCGAACCGCCGGCGCGTCTGCTTTGATTGCCGCAAAAACCACGTGGGTTGCTACGGTTGGTGTGCTGATGTTGTCAACACAGTCCTTGTACTCTGCCGGGCATAGCTTACGTGCTGACACAGATGTCTTTGTTGTTAACCGAACAGCGGAGGCCTCGCCCGCGATCCCTGAAAATGACAGTTGGACCTTTGTGACCTTCCGTGTCAGCGCGCTCCGCAGCATGTCAAATTCCTGCATTGTAGGAAATGAAATGTAGGTAGATTGGCATTTAGTTATTAGGTCATGTATCATCGATCTTGGACAGCCCCAGATCATACCGGATGGGGGCTTTTGTCGATTGTTCTTGTCACTCACGGCTTCTGTGAGCGCGGCCAGCTCCGGAATGCGTTGAACGAAACCTCGGTAGTTGCCGTTAGCCTGAGGTGAGTAGTTCAAACGTAACAGTTGCATCAGTTTCATCGGTGGCTGGACAACGGTGTCCAGATTAAATCTCAAAACTCGACAGGTTGAACGGGCGCACACAAGGTGTTTATTTCTGCTTACGATTGAATTCTTGGGCGCGTGCTTGCCTGTCCCACCCAAGCTTGAGTTGCAAGCATCACATACGTCAACCGAACATTCGTCGGTCCCGCTTGTGTATTGTGATTCTGGATAGAGCAGCATGGTTTTCCAAACACAGTGGACGTCGCCGAGGTCATCTCGGAGTTGGTACTGGGTGCGAAGATCAGGGTGTAGCTGCATTTCTGGTGTCGCACGTAGTTTGTTCACCCATTTCGCCGGAGGTGCTTCGGTCAATTTGATTTGTGTAGTGTCTGTGGTTTGAACTCCGCACGCGCAAACCGCGCAAGGGCACCTTTTGCTTATCTCAGACATGTCTGCTGCCGCCTTGCGCCCGATCTCTGCGAGCCGCTTAGCCGTCGGGGTCAACGAGGGTGAGGAGTTCGTCCGTGCTGCAGCTACTGCGTTGCGTTCTTGTTGAAGAGCGAGTGGAGAAAGAAATTGGACGGGGACAAGCTCTGTCGCTGGGACCTCTCGTGTCGTCGCATCGGTTGCTGAATTTCGGACATCGTAGAAGAAGGTCATGTCGTCAATGTTGACAGTGCCGTCACAGCACACGATGCTTAAACCAAATCCTTTGTGCAACACTTCGTCGCCCTTGCCATGGGTGATTTTGGCATCGCGGCATGGGGCACTGTTGATCGGCTTTCTTGCACGAGTGGCTCGATCCCAGGCCGTCTTGGCACGTTTCCAGTCCTTAGGGTCACATTTTGATTCAACTTGCAGTCGGCTGAAAGGAATGTCGGTCGAGATTTTTCCACCACCGGTCATGACGGATGTAGTTGTTGTGGACATGTCGAAGGCGCTGTTCAACGGTGCAAGAACGGTGACCATATGTGTCTTTTTGAATTCTGCTCCAGGCAGGCCGATGTACAGCACCTCGGTGTTGTTGGCGATGCGTTGTGTTGGCGCGAGCACGTCGCCCTCAAGTATCCCGTTTGCAGCGTGTGGAGTGGCACCTGCTACCACCACGGCTCCAGCGACACCGTCGAGACGTTTTGCACGAGTGGCTCTTTCCCAGGTTGCCTTGGCCCGTGCCCAGTCCTTAGGGTCACATTCCGATTCAACTTGCAGTCGGCTGAAAGGAATGTCGGTCGTGATCCCTCCACCACCGGCCACAATGGATGTAGTCGTTGTGGACGTGTCGAAGGTGCTGTTCAACTGCGCAAGAACGGTGACCATACGTGCCTTCTTAAATTCTCGTCCAAGCAGGCCGATGTACAGCACCTTGGTGTCGTTGGCGATGCGTCGTGTTCGTGCCAGGACGTCGCCCTCGGGCGTCTCATTGGCAGCGTGTGGAGTAGCACCAGCTAGCACCACGGCTGTAGGCACAACGTCGAGACGGTTCAGGTGCTGCTGTAAACCAGATCCTGTGTGCAACACTTCGTCGTCATTGTCAAGGGTGATTTTGGCATCGCGGCATGGGGCACTGTTGACCGGCTTTCTTGCACGAGTGGCTCGATCCCAGGCTGTCTTGGCACGTTTCCAGTCCCTAGGGTCACATTTTGATTCAACTTGCAGTCGGCTGAAAGGAATGTCGGTCGAGATTTTTCCACCACCGGTCATGACGGATGTAGTTGTTGTGGACATGTCGAAGGCGCTGTTCAACGGTGCAAGAACGGTGACCATGTGTGTCTTTTTGAATTCTGCTCCAGGCAGGCCGATGTACAGCACCTTGGTGTTGTTGGCGATGCGTTGTGTTGGCGCGAGGACGTCGCCCTCAAGTATCCCGTTTGCAGCGTGTGGAGTGGCACCTGCTGCCACCACGGCTCCAGCGACACCGTCGAGACGTTTTGCACGAGTGGCTTTTTCCCAGGTTGCCTTGGCCCGTGCCCAGTCCTTGGGGTCACATTCCGATTCAACTTGCAGTCGGCTGAAAGGAATGTCGGTCGTGATTCCTCCACCACCGGCCACAATGGATGTAGTCGTTGTGGACGTGTCGAAGGTGCTGTTCAACTGCGCAAGAACGGTGACCATACGTGCCTTCTTGAATTCTCGTCCAAGCAGGCCGATGTACAGAACCTTGGTGTCGTTGGCGATGCGTCGTGTTCGTGCCAGGACGTCGCCCTCGGGTGTCTCATTGGCAGCGTGTGGAGTAGCACCAGTTAGCACCACGGCTGCAGCCACAACGTCGAGACGGTTCAGGTGCTGCTGTCGACGTGGAGACACTCGCGGTTCTGTCTGTCGCTGACCACCGCGTATTTTGCCAGGCGTCGCGGGCATGCCGTGCAGCAGACAAGGATTTGCCCAGCTTGGTGACGCGGCCTGACAAAGCACCAGCAAGAGCAGGTGCCAAATGGTGCCCTGCATCGAAACTGCGCAATGTGGTGCACTGGACACAGCACACATGGATGGGACAATGATGTGTCGTAAACCATCAAGACACAACCCGGCTTGTGTGACGCAGCGCTGTCAGAACGGGCAAGCCTGGTCGATTGCGGGAAAGGGGCCACACCTTGTGTTGGTACGAATTGTGCTTCTTTGGCGACGCCAACTGTGGCGATAGCGATCTGCGTGCGCTTGACTGTCGCATGCGGGACTGTCCCCGATGGCAGCAGACCACTATGAAGATGTGGACGGTTGGGTGTGGAGTCCGCTCGAACAGGGAGTCCGCTTGAATGAAGAAGGCAGTCTGGTCTCCGGCGCGGTGGCAGCAGCGCAAGCAATCGGGGTGAAGTCAGCAATGCCGTTCGGAAGCACTAGCTGTTTTCGCCCGACATCGCGGACAATCTAGTGCCCATCGGACTTGGACGTTAAAAGCTCGCAGCCTGGCTCGGTCGAAGCTCGATCGAAGCTCGGTCGAGACGGCAGTTGGCAACCTGATCGATCTAAGCGCAGTCGAAGCTTAGTCGAGGTTGTTTCCCTTGCAAGATAAACCAAAAATGTGCCGAAGCTAATGACGACATAGATGACGATTACGCATTTTTGCTCGACTTCTTTCAAAAAAAGAACAACCGTTTCATTTTTCACCCGCAATTAGTTCTCGTCTGTCACGAACTTAAGCCCAACATGCCTACCTCTGCTTCCAAACGTACTGGGCCGTATGCGCCTGCGGTGCTTGTTGACCTGAACAAGGACCTTGTCGTTCCCAAGGCCGTTGCTGATGGCCTGGCAACCAATGCCTGGGGCACGTTCGCGCCTGGCTCTTCCGGCATATATCTGGAATCCTTTGGCGTCAAGCTCGATGTGGTCTTGGATCGGGACGTCGAACAGATCGTTGATGATGAGAGGTACAGTGTTGAGGTCGGATTCGCCGTCACGGAGTTGGCTGCTCGAAGGTTCGACGAGCTTTTCGCTGTTGCTGTCAAGGGCATCGAGACACGGGTCAAAGAACTCGACGATCCTAAAAGCAAAGTGGGCCTTAAAGTGGGCAAGGCACTGCGCGCTTGGAAGAAAGCACAGGATCTAGGCGTGCAGGTGCGGTGGCATCGGTATGCTTTGAAGGGTGCAACCCGTTGCTGTGACGATACGGCTCCTTCTTTGCAGTGCAATAACAACCGTTGTTGTGGCGCGTTGTCTTGCAGCCTCGCCAGCAAGTTACGACGACTTACTACGGCACCAACGACGCGAAGGACACGATCATCAAAGCACAAGTTCCGGTCACCGATACTGATTGCGTGGTCTTTCACGTGATGAACAAGGTATTTTGCGCCGGTGAATAACCAGCTTGTGCTGAGCCGACCGGGATTGTCCCGGATCATGCTGGGGAATCCAGTTTGATAGCTTTGTTGATGTGCATTGTTGATCCCTCGTCTGGATGCAGCCAGACGCGATTGCTCATGTGCCGACCGGGACAGTACCGGATCAATCTGAGGAGTCCAGTTTGATGACTGTGTTCATGTTCTCTTGTTGATCCCCCGTGTGGATGCAGCCTGACACGATTGGTTTCGAGAACAGCGGCGGCATGAAGGTGCGCATGGCATTCAAGTCATACTTCAAGGTGAACTATCCGCCAACCGCAATCAGCTTCGTGCTCAAGGGATACGACGGAACGGTGTTCAGCACTTCACTTGTCGAGGATCGGCTGTTCTCGCTGGGCAATCTTCGGGAGGCCAAGCCTAAGAAGACTTCGGACTTCATCAGGAGCAGTGCTGCTGACACTGCGATAACCCCGTCGCCGGAACCCGAGGAAGAACGCCAGGCTCCTCAGGTGCCGACCACACCTAGCAAGAAGAAGGGCAAGAATCAAGCGAAGATGAACGACACTGCGACAATCCCGTCGCAGGAACCCGAGGAGGAACGCCAGGCTCCTCAGGTGCCGACCAAACGCAGCAAGAAGAAAGGGAAGAATCAAGCGAAGAAGAGCGGTCGCAAGATCTTGGACGGTAAAAAGCGAGCCCGCTCCCCCGAAGAGGGCAAGTTCGAATAGCGTCATCAAATCGCCAGCATTCACTTTCCGCACAGAACCCGTGCCGGTCATCTTCCCATCATGACGTGGTAGTTGAGTCGAGTAAACCTGAGACAAAAATTCACACATTCACAACGGCTCCTTGTGCGCTTCGGGTGAATGCATAGCAGGAACCCCAGGGTGTGGCGGAAACGACGATGCACTGAATCTTCTGACGTACTTCGCAGCAAGCACAGTTCTCCATGCTGATCTTCCAAGCGACATCATGCTCACGTTCGTGCTCTTGGGTCGATGCGACAAGATGGAGCCAAACTTGGCAAACAGTATTTTGTGCTCCTCCAGTGTCCTGGGCAGCCATGCTCCTCGGCAAGACAACTGGTGGAAACTTAATTCAAGAGAATACCAGCTCCTCGGCGTGTCACTCCACCTGTACTTCAAGCAGCATGGCACCGAACTGACCCGATTACTTTTGCTGGCGGAGGCCCAGCAACGCAGCCGGCTGCGCCTGCACATCACAGACTCCTTCAGGCGGTGGTTTGATGGCTTGATGCGAATTGACTGGAGCAGAGCCACGACAAGCTCTGAGCTCGCCTTTCGGGTCGACGATGCGGTGTGCGTGTTGAAGGATCTTTCTGACCGTGCTAGTCGTAACAAGTTGGCGCCGGCCAACGGCAACACGGACTGGCTCTAATGAGATGGTTACGACGATGGTGTGCGAGGCGCACCGCCAAACCAGGATTTTATGCCAAAGGCGGCGCCGCCAAATAGTATCCGACGGTACAGTAAAATCACACATGACAATGATGACTAGCGTTCACGCACCAGGGCTGATTGACTACTGTCTAATTGCCCAGCTACAAGTCGGGTGTAGAAACACTCTCCAAGACCACTGATGGTCTTCACGCTGTCTGCGGACGACGTGGAGTAGGTCACACACCTATGAGCAGGAGAGTTACCTACGACGGTTTTAAGGGCGCATACAATGATGGCTGCCTGACTACCAACGGCGGCGTGAACACCTCATCCTCAAACCTCAGTAACGGCGCCGCGATCACGGCTTGAATATGTATTCCTAAGAAGAGTTGTCACTGTTGAGTTCACTGTTGAGCACCTGTTCAAGCTGAGCCGCCCATTTAGGATTGTCGACTTTGAAATTATTGATCGCGTCCATCAGTTCCTCGACCTTTTCAACACGACCGCGCTTTCGTTTGCCCGATTTCACAGCCGTGATCGACGAGTCGTACACACCCTTCACCACTTTGAACGTGTCATGGGATTCGATCATGCTCCATTGTCTTGATTCAGTGGTTATCTTGAACTGATAGGTGTACCGATCGTTGGTCCCTGCCGCCGCCATTCTGTGCGCATTCAACATGGTCGTAGCCTTGGGGCCGTATTTTGTTCCCCACTCGATGAGCGCCTTGCCGGCGTTTTCGGTCTGATCATATATCATGTCTAACACTGCCACGACGGGGTAGACGACAGCCATTCTTTTCTTGCCTGACTTTTTCTTCGTCGGCTCATCCACGTACCGCTCAGGTTGCTTTCGCTCGCGTCCGGCGTATTCACCTTCTGCACTGGCTTCCTGTTCTGATTGGCTGTCGTCGCTGTCATCGCTCACTGTGGTGGCCACCTTTCGTTTTCGGGGTTTGGGTTCTGCTGCCTTGATGGCTTGTTGAGCTTTCGCATCGCTGATGAGACCAGCAGTGTGTGTGCGAATGAACTCTCCGCTCAATATGTGGTCTGTCGGCCATGCTAGCCAGTACTGCTCCAAGGCGCGGGCTGCATTGTGGAACATTTTCCCCGTCAAAACAGACAATGCTGACATGGCAACTTCGGTGGGGGCCTTGGCGGCGAGGATGGTCATCAGCGCGTCGTCCACATCCGGCGAATTGCAGAACAAGAGCTGCAGCAAATTAGCGAGACCTTCTTCGCTGTCAGTGAGCCTTTGGACATCCATCTTGCGAAGAGACACACAATTGGAGTAGCTGTCGGACGCTGATGCCCCGGTATTTTCCTCAGCGCGGTCGACCATGGATGTCGATCGCTGGATGCCTGGCCCTCTGGCGTATTTTGCAAAGTACCCGTTGACGGTCTTTGTGGGAACGACGCTCTGCCTGGCTTTCGAAATGCCTTTGGCCTCGTCGCTGTTGGTGGATAGATCAAACAAGATGTCAACGTATACTGCCGTCAAATCACGAAGCAGAGCGACAGCTCCGTTGGCAGCAGTTGCCACACCGGCATACAGATCAGTCTCCCTCGTTGAAGTGCTCTTCTTGCTGTCCTTCGAAGCGTCGTCAAATTCCAAGGTGGCTTGAAGCTGCTCTCGTGCGTGGTGGAGGACGCTGTTGTCTGCGGGACCATCAATCTTCAACCTGTCGTGCACTGATGCCTGCTGACCTGGAAACTTGCGGCCGATGTACCTCGACGTGGCGAATGCGGTCCAGTCGATGCCCGTCATTTGTGTCAACAACTTGGTGTGATCAATCGCGATTGTTGGGAAGAGCCGCAACACGACTGACGTGTCTAATTCATCGGGCGCGGTTGGCAGGTTCTCGTACAGGACGTCATTGTTGCCGATGTCATCGCGTCGGATCAACAATACGTGGAGGGGCACCACGCTGCGAGCTGCGTGTGATTGCGTCTGGGTGTGGCCACACGGTGACAAGACTTTCAACTGGTAGCACGACGAATTCGGGATGTCGCCGTGGGCGACGGTGAACTCAATCGGGGACTCCCTGTGAAACACGGTCCCCACTTCGTTGTACCTCGCTAAGGTGCTGATCAAGATGTCATCATCGTCGTCGAAGAATATCGTCAGAGCAAGCCTTATCACCAGTTCTGGCTGTAACGTGTCGCCGTAGAGTAAATTGCTGTACAGGCTGTACCACTGTGCTGATTCCGGAGAGGGCACGACGCGAGTGTTCGAGAGACGTTCTGTGACGGACGTGAGGTCTTCCGACAGATCGAGATCCGTCGGCTCGAAACCAATACCAGCGCGCTCGCGCACTTTCGTCATCAGATGCTGAAACTCGAGCACGAAGAGGTCGGTGTCAGCGTCTGTTACCTGTGGCATGTTCTCGACAGCGTCGACAGCGTGCACGCGGGCGGCGTGAAGCAGCACCTCCAGGACGGCCAACATTACATCTGCCATCACGGTTGATTGTGCTATTCCACGGGCGCTGAACAAGCTTTCCATTCCAGCTTCGATTGTCGCTGTAGCAGACTTGTACCAGCTTGATGTTGACACGTCGGTATCACCCACACGGACGCCCAGCTTGGCGAGCACATGTTTTGTGTTGAAGTTGGCGCGAACGTCGTCGAAACCACCGTGACTAGTTGTCGACGCGGCCAAGACATCAAGCATCGAATCGAGCAACCGCAGGCCGCTGCTTGCGGCGCGCCAGACCACGCCGTCTTCGCGGCTAGACAGCGGGGGGATCGTCGGTGGTGTCAAGACGATGTGGCCGTCATCGCAGACGCCCTTGTACGAACCCTTGCTCTTGTTGTGCGTGATGACACTCATGACGTTGACAAGCAAGACCAACGTCTGACCCCCGATGGCTGCTTGCTGCGTCTGCGTCCCCAAAGACCACATGCGCTTGCCGATCTTTTTGGCAATGGATGTCACAAAAGAAGCTGTGATGCTAGGAAGCCAGCTCGCGGCCACGATCTCAGACGAATCCTGCCAAAAAGGGTCACAGTGTTCACGTGTCAGGCCTGTGTGCTGTGCGGAGCTGATCCGACAGGTTGAGAGGAGTGTGCAGAATGGGTTGCATCGATTCACCTCCCGTCACAGGTTGAGAGGAGGGCACACCGCAGGATGGGTTGCACCGATTTACCTCGTCGTTGACTGTGTTCGACACAAAACCGTCCAGCGCAATGCGGATTGCGTTGACGACGTCTTTCTGGGTTGCGGTGCCACCAGTGGCACCTTGCGCCGACTGGTACTTTACAAGACACATGGCCTCGGCTGCATCCCTTGCCCACGTCGCTGTGTTGGTGTCAGAGGTCAGAGCATCCGCACAGGTCACCAAGAAATCGACCACAGCCGATCGGCACTGATTGCGGTATTGGTTCTTGTTCATCTTCCCAGACGGTATGAACGTCAACGAGCCTGTAGGCTGGGTGTCGACACCTGCCAATGGTGTGCCATCCTCGATGAAAGGGTTTCCGTCGCTGAAACATGCTGTCTCTGCGAGGAGTTCGGCTGCAAAGCCTTTGATGTGATCTGTCAAGCAAGCGTACAACGTACAACAGCAACATTGTCAGTGTTTGCATCTGGGACAGTCCCAGATACGAAGACACACGTCACAACATTGGTCGAGGCATGGACGATTCACCTGTGTAGTTAAGTGCCGCCTGATTCGTCGTCGAACCAGCTGACTGGGCCGAGTGAGGAGCTCCCGACGGTGCTGCTGATGCGGCTTGATCACCCTTGCCATCTAGAAGAGTCCCTGATGGCACAGAATGACGGTGCAACACAGCATCATTATTGATCACCATGCGCATCTGGGACAGTCCCGGATGAAAAGATTTACATCACAGTTGTGGTCGAGGTGTGGACCATGTACCTGCGAGTTCTGGTGCCAGCTGAGCCGGCGCAGAAGCAGGCGACTGGGTCGACTGAGGTGCTCCCGACGGTGCTGTTGATGCGGCCCCATCATCCTCACCATTTGGAACAGTCCCTGATGACACGGAATGACGGTGCAACAGAACAAAATAGTCGATCAGCATTCGCATCTGGGATGAGCATCAGCATCAGCATGTGGCACAATCCCGGATGCGAAGATCATGAAAAGATTTACATCACAGTTGTGGTCGAGGTGTGGACCATGTACTCCCGGATGCGAAGATTTGAATCACAACAATGGTCGAGCTGTGGAAGATTCACCTGCGAGTTCTTGTGCCAGCTGAGTTGTCGTCGAAGCAGGAACTGGCGTCACTTCTGGTTGGAGTGCTGCTGCTGGTGCCACTTTTGCTTCAAGCGAACACAAGTATGAAAGCGTGGCTGGGCAGGATACAACGACGTCAGCTGGTCACCTCAGGCAAGCCACCGTGCTACACTGCTTGATGCGACCGGCTTGCGAAGGCAACGGAGCTCACCGTCGTTTGGAAGAGAGCTCCCAGTCGCCGTTGTCATGGCTTGAGTGAGCGCGGCCACGACCTTTCTGTCTTTCTCAGACAGGTTGTTCAAGAAGTTGTCTGACACAGTCCTGTTGCTCTTGAACATCTCCGCCAACTTGGGGTTGGCCATGCCGCCTGACCCAGGATCATCTAACAGTGCCTTGAATTCGGCATCCTGTTTGCGATGCGCCGTCCACGTCTTCGTTGTGTCCTCCGCCCCGGTACCTGTGGCACGGAGGAAGGACGGTGGTCACGCGGTCAATTGCAAACGCCCCTCCCCCACTCGCTGCAATGACAGGCTAACATCAGGCGCAGCGCGTGCGGGGGCAAGATGTGGCAATAACAGGCTGACCCCAGGCGCAGCGCGTGCGGGAGCAACATCTGGTCAGACAGCACCTTTGTGAGACAGGACGGTGGCCATGCCGCTGACCCCAGACACAACGAATGCGGGGAATGCGTGCAGTGGAGCTGGCAACAACAGGCTGACCCCAGGCGCAGCGCGTGCGGGGACAACATGTGGTCAGACAGCACCTTGTGAGAGAGGACGGTGGCCATGCGGTCAAAAGTTAAGCTGTGCCACACGTGTGAGCTGACCGTGGACACAGCACACGTACGGGCTGCCCCCTCCCCTTCTTTTTTGGGCCGTGCGCGCTCACAGCGATCCCCCCCGCCCGCTGGCCAGACGAATGAGCGGCCACACCAGGCACAAACGCACGAACACAGCACGCGCGAACGGTATGGTCGCGAGTGCGCTGGTATCTCGTGCGAGCTGTGCCTACCAGTCGCAAGCGCGCAGGATTGATGGACGAGACAGCACAATGTCTGCGCCACACAGCACAGGCAACGCGCTGGCGTTGCTCACACGGCGCTGCAGCATCCGCGCAACAGGGTTGAGTCACCTTTGGGTTCAGACATATCAATGTCGAAAGAGAAGACCGGTGGCTGTGGGGTTTTCAGGGCTGATACTTTTGGCTGCAACACGTGGAAAAACGCTTACATCAGGCAAACACGTTGCTCTTCCCACTGGTTCTGCAGGCGCGCTCTGGAGCGGCGCCGCAAGCGGCGCCGCTCCAGAGCGCGCCCATTGTCGTCCTGTGCAAGCAGGGCCAAAGCGAAGGGCGCATACAGCGCCGGTGATTTACGTCTACGGCTGCCAGCCTGACATCTACGGCTGCAACACATCAAGCTTATCCCTTTTTTTTGTGTAGATTGCAGCGGCGCTGCAAGCGTCGCCGCTCCAGAGCGCGCCCGTTGTCATCCCGGGCAAGCAGCCAAAGCAAGACGCCCAAGCGGCGCCGGTGATTTACGTCTACGGCCACAACATGTCTGGCTAATGCTTTACTTTTAATTACGTCATCTAGACTATTCAACTATTGCTTGCAACAAACAGAAACACGCTTTGTTTGTTGCTAAGAACGCAACTCAGCACGATTGTGGTGCTGCAGGCGCGTTCGCACTTGGCGCCGCTCCAAGCGCCACTCCAGAGCGCGCCACTAGAGCGCGCCACCTTCAACTTTACCTGTCACGTCGGCGCATTCCAAAATGGATTTACGTCTACGGCTGCAACACATTGCAGCTACGCATACGGGCAATACAACACTTGCAATTAGATTTGGCCCAGGCCAGGTTTTTCGACAAACTTGTCGTTTCACCCACGATGGCGAGCGGTGGGCTTCACAACGTGGGTGTCGCCAAACCAAGGCCATGGGATCCTTGACGTCGCGCTGGTGCTCCGACAGGCCGAACCGGGGGCCCACCGGCGCCGGCATCACGATGCTACGGCCGACCCAAGTGTTGTACGGACAGCTTCTAGACTATCTAATACTTGGAATTGAACCCGCAATGGCAGACAGTGCGCCTCCCAACCTGGACGTCGCCGAACCAAGGACATGACATCCTTGATATCGCGCTGGTGCCCCCATGTGCCAAAGCGGGGGGCCACACGGCGCCGGCATCACAGTGCTACGGCCGATTGAAGCTTGGAAATTGGAAGCGGACATTTTGCCATTTTTCTAGACTGTTCAACAGTGCGCCTCCCAACGTGGACGTCCAACGTGGACGTCGCCGAACCAAGGACATGCCACCCTTGATATCGCGATGGTGCCCCCATGTGCCAAAGCGGGGGCCAAACGGCGCCGGCATCACAGTGCTACGGCCGATTGAAGCTTGGAAATTGGAAGCGGACATTTTGGCGTTTTTCTAGACTGTTTAATACCCCTAAAGAGAATGAAGGGCTACGCCGGGGAGCTCTTCATGGTTTGTATGGATGGAATTGCACTAGACAGGTGGTTGCGCTTGCGAACTAGTCGGGGTCGATCTTGGGTGGTGCTTGCGTCT
>Ga0209712_10001705_pt1 | contig 18530 bp, 12 predicted proteins | sample ArcOceMetagenome_FD_187443 | JGI IMG/M metagenome (GOLD analysis project Ga0209712, IMG submission 187443) | Marine eukaryotic phytoplankton communities from Arctic Ocean - Arctic Ocean - Greenland ARC118M Metagenome (SPAdes) (version 2) | ecosystem: Environmental > Aquatic > Marine > Oceanic...
CAATAAGTGCTTGTACCGAATTAACGGAATGCTTAGAAAATAAGTTATGTATTTTTTGAAGGATGGCATCAATCTCAATTAATCGTGACGGATTGGCATCTACCTTTGATTGTTCGGTTTCAATTTCATTAAAAACATCCTCGAGTTCAATAGAAAGACTTTGTATTCTATCTGATAATGACTGATAATTTGAAGAAATGCCAATCAGTTTATGAAACACTTGTTTTAACGTTATTAAATTGGAGGCAATCCCTAAATCTTCAGTGCTAATTAGTTGGTTTGCCAACGTAAGTTCCGCTTGAATAAGCTCCACATTATTTAACGTACTGTACTCTACTTCTAGAGATTCCAAATCGATTGATTGTAGATTTGCCTCCGTTAATTCATTCAATAGGAAAGTATGGTAATCCGTATCTTTCTGGGACTGTAATTTCGAAGCATTCAAATCTACCAATTCTTTTTGTGTAGATTTATAGGTTCTTAATAACTGCTGATACGCTTTAATAGATTCCTTATTTTGAGCCAGGGCATCAAGGACCTGGAACTGAAAATCGTCACTTATTAACTCTTGTGTTTGTTGCTGTGAATGAATGTCTATCAATTGCTCTCCTAGGGTTGCTAAAATAGAGAGGTTAACAGGAGAATCATTTATGAAAGCTCTTGACTTTCCAGAAGGTAAAATCTCTCTTCGAAGAATCGTAAGAGATTCGAAATCTAAATCATTGGTTTCAAAAAAGGGTTTGAGATTAAAGGTAGTTATATTGAAGCTAGCTTCGATAATACATTTTTTGGAAAGGTCGTTAATATGTGAAAAGTCAACACGCTTTCCTAGCACTAGTGCCAAACCACCAAGCAATACCGATTTACCAGCACCTGTTTCGCCAGTAATAGTAGTAAATCCACTGTCAAACTGCACCTGAAGGGTGTCAATTAAAGCATAGTTTTTAATAGAAAGTTCTGAAAGCAATAGCTAATTTATTTTTAGGAACTAAGATAATCTTTATAGCAAACTAATTAGAAGTGAAATGAGAAAAGATTTAAAATTTAATATTTTTCCACTTACTTGAATACATAGGAGCCACCTTTGAAAGCATTGAGACTAGGTTTGCAATATTCACATTAGGGCCATCTGAAAAAACATCAGAAATCTCATCCGATTTTGCATCAAAAAAAACACGTAACAGAAATGAATTAGGGCGTCTTTTATGTAAGCGGTCTAGTTCCATAAGGGAACTTGCAACTGCCTTTTTTCCTGCTTTGACGTCTTTGGACATTATATCAAGACCATTAAGGTGATAATTAAATAATACCGAATGAAATTCCTTGAAGGTAGGCGAAAGCACATTATTAATTAAGGCACTACGTGTTTGATCGCCTCCTGATGGTGGCTCCCAGCCTTTTAAATTACTTTGTTGGGAATAACTAACTATATCTCGAGCTTGCTTATAGTATTCAGCACCTCCATTTAGCTCAAAAGTATCTGCGTCCATTCCTAAAACCATATATACATGAAAAGCGATTACAGAGACTAAATTAGATTCAAATTGAGTAGTATTAAAATTTAGATTCTGGTATTCTAAATAATTGAAGTTAAAGTCTTTATCGTTAAAGTTATACACTGGACTTGCATAAAATGCATTGTGAATAGGTCTGGCAGATTGAATTTGAATAGAGCCCTGGAAGGCATCTGACTGGTAGTTTTGAATGGTGATCACCATACTACATTCTATCCGCTCTTCTGTCTTGAATTTTTTTGACGTCCAACGTGTATTGTTAACAAATTCATTAAGTTGTTTTTCAAGTGTTTTAAAAACCTGAACGTTTTCGTTACCCGTTTGTTGCGCATTTACAACAAGTGTACAGTTAAGCTCTTGAGAGCTCAACAAAAATGAGATTAGTAAAGCGATTAAAAAAACTAGATTACGCATTGATTTGTTTTTGAATTTCGGTCATTATATCGGCCGCTACATTGGCCTTAGATTTTAGAGGATAAACTGTTTGAACTAAATTTTTGTCAATTAGCGTCACTTTATTTGTATTGCCTCCAAACCCGGCACCTGCATCATTTAACGAATTTAGAACAATTAAGTCTAAATTTTTAGATTTTAACTTTTTTATCGCGTTGTGTACTTCGTTATTGGTTTCTAAGGCAAATCCTACAAGAAATTGATTTGATTTAATAGCGCCTAATGACGCTAAAATATCTTTTGTTTTCTCTAACTCTAATACTAACGTAGGGTCTGACTTTTTTATTTTAGAGGTGGCACTATTTTTGGGCTTATAGTCTGCTACCGCTGCAGAAAGTACCGCCACATCAACAGAACCAAAGTAAGCATGTACTTGGGTATACATTTCATGAGCACTTACAACAGGGATCGTTTTTATACGTGGGTCATCTGTTTTGTAATGAGTGGGGCCCGTAATATAAATCACTTCAGCTCCTTGCAGCGCAGCTTTGGTCGCAATCTCAAATCCCATTAAACCGCTTGAGTGGTTACCAACAAAACGAACTGGATCAATAGCTTCATAAGTGGGTCCAGCTGTCACAAGGATTGTTTTGCCATGAAAAGGTAATTCTTTTAGCGTATGAGATTCAATAAGGTTTAATATAGATTCAGGCTCGGCCATTCTCCCCTCTCCCACTAATCCACTTGCTAATTCTCCAGAGGTCGCTGGAATCATAATATTACCGAAAGATTGTAATGCTTCTAAAGAAGATTTTGTTGAAGGATGTTGATACATGTCCAGGTCCATTGCTGGCGCAAAATACACAGGGCACTTGGCTGACAAATAGGTAGCAACCAAAAAATTATCACTCCGGCCAGTGGCCATTTTAGAAAGCGTATTTGCAGTAGCTGGTGCTACTAGAAACAAGTCTGCCCATAGTCCTAAATCTACATGATTGTTCCACACGTCGTTGTCACCATCATCTTTAGTGAAAGATGAAATAACAGGATTTTTTGACAGTGTTGAAAGCGTAAGAGGGGTAATAAATTCTTTCGCGGCTGGGGTCATGATCACCTTTACTTGGGCACCAGACTTAATAAACAATCTAACAAGGGATGCTGTTTTATACGCAGCAATACCCGCAGTAATTCCTAATAGAATATTTTTACCGCGTAGGATTGACATGGTTTATTTTTCTTGAGAATCGTCGTCTGCATTACGGTAGTAGATCTTTTCATTTAACCACTCTTGAACCGCTAAAGCATGTGGTTTTGGAAGGCGTTCGTAAAACTTAGACACTTCTATTTGTTCTTTATTTTCAAACACTTCTTCTAAGCTATCATTATAGGTAGCAAATTCCTCAAGCTTATCAATCAATTCTTTTCTGATATCAGTATTGATTTGCTCAGCTCTACGAGAAATCACAGAAATTGCTTCATAAATATTTTGCGTTGGTGCATCTAATTTATTTCTATCGTAAGTTTCTGTATTAACTGGTGCGTTTACTTTTTTTAAGTCCATAATGAATATTAACTTTTAGTCGTTGTTGTTTGATTTTGAATTTCCTGTAATTCTTGATACATCTCTTTTACTTGTACCACATATTTAGTTTCTGGGAATACAAATAATAGTGAGTTATAATATTTAAGTGCCTTTTCCACGCGTTCTGACTCTTTCCAAGCTACACTGTTAATCGCTAGTTTATAAGCAGAATCAAATTTATAGAACATGGCATCTTCTTTAAACACGGACCCGGGGAATTCAACTAAAAAATTATCAAAGGCTGAAATAGCCGAATTATAATCCCTGTGAAATGGACCTGTTATGTTGTATTGAAGCGCATTATTATATGCTTTTTTCTCTAATTTATAATCTAACTCTCTTACCAAATCACTGGCATTACTCATATACTCTGAGTTAGGATGTTTATTGATAAAATCTTGAAGTTTTTCTATGGCTGTTATTGTTTCTGCTTGGTCCTTAGAATAAACAGGGGATAGATTGTAGTAACTTTTAGCACCTAAAAAACCTATTTCTTCAACTTTCTCACTTTTTGGATATGCGTCTACAAAACGCTCCATTTGGTAGTTGGACGTGAAATAGTCTTTTGTTTCGTAAAAGGTTTTGCAATACATATACATTAACTTCTGAGCTTGAGGCTTTCCACGATACTTAGGAACAATCTGAACAAAGACACGGTTTGCTTTAGTAAATTTACCGGCGTCAAAAAGCTCAGTGCCAAGTTTAAACTTAGCAGCTATGTCTTCCCCTTTTAAAACCCGTTGGTATTCACTACAGGCGTTTAAAGAAAAGGCAACAATTAATATATAAATAAAATTCTTCATAAATAATTTAAGAATGTGGGCAAAATTACGGATTTATAACGGATTTAAAAAACTATTAATTTATCTAAATTAATAAGTATTGAGCCCTGTAGCTAAGGTTTAATAAAAATTTAACTAAAACTGAGCTACAAATGCATCGATTTTTGATTGTAAACCAGTGGTAGCAGGCACTAAGGGTAAACGGACTAAACCATTGCAATATCCCATGTTTTTTAAAACTGCTTTTATACCTGCGGGATTATTTTCTTCAAAAATTAAGTTGATTATTGGCATGAGACGTGTTTCTAAATTTCGAGAGGTCTTAACTTCACTCTCTAATCCCAATTGAATCATTTCAGAAAACGCTTCTGGAAAGGCCTGCCCTATCACAGAGATTACTCCTGCCCCACCAGCTAAAGTGACCCCTAATACTAAATCATCATCTCCAGAAATAACTAAAAAACCTTCGGGTTTGTGCGCAATAAGCTCAAGATACTGATCCATGTTATTGCCTGCTTCTTTGATTGCAACAATAGACTCAAAATCATTAGCTAATCTTAAAACGGTTGAAGCCTCAACGTTTTTGGCTGTTCGTCCTGGAACATTATATAAAATTATTGGTGTATTTGTTGCTTCGGCGATTGCTTTAAAGTGCTGATAAAACCCTTCTTGTGTGGGCTTACTATAGTAAGGAGCGACAGACAGAATAGCAGTAATCTCTGAGAGATCTGACGATTTTAATTCGGCGATGACAGCCGCCGTGTTATTGCCCCCTATGCCTATTACCAATGGAACACGACCATTGTTGGCAGCTATGACTGTTTGAGTAATTGCCTTTTTTTCTTCTGTAGATAGTGTTACACTTTCTCCGGTAGTTCCACAAATTACGAGGTAGTTTACTCCATTGGTGATATTAAATTCAACAATGGCTGCCAATGCCTGATGATCGATACTAAGATCAGATTTAAATGGTGTGATAAGGGCTACACCTGTCCCTATTAATTCTTTCATGTTATAACCTATTAAGTTGAGTTAAATATTTTATTAATTCTACTTTAAAAACCTCTGTATTTGATGGTTTGATATCTATAATAAGGTCATGTAACCTAGTATCTTCAGTGTTAATGCCTATTTTAAAGTTAGCTTTGGAAAGGGCAGTCACTAAATTAAGCTCTAATTTAGTGGGATTGTAATAGCTAATTAAAAGGTCAAACGGCTGCTCTACAAAATTATCAACTTCAATATTATTAGGTCTCCCTAGCCAATCAAAGCTATCTAAGCTAAAAAAAGAATCCCAACTATTGGGCCTGTTTTTTTCTTGGTCAATCATTGCTATAAAACGGATTTTATTTTTCATAATTCCGAGCTCATTAATTAATTCTTGAAAAAACTCATAATTATGATATAACTCATAATCAAAAATAACTCCAATAGAGGAGACTTTATCACTATTAAAATCTTTAGTCCTAGACTTAAGAATCAATGTGATATTTTTTTGAAGTGATATAGTTTTGAGTCGTTTAAAAAACATGTAACTTTATTGACTCTACAAATGTAATATAAATGATGAATAAATTAGTTCAAATAATTGGGTTTATTTCTTTGGTTTTATCATGCGATACTTCAAAAACACTAGCAGCTTCTGAAGGGCAAAACATCTCTATAAATGAAAATATTAGTTCTGTAAAAGCCGTTGAAGATGTTATAGCACCCTACAAATTAGCTATAGATAAAACAATGAATCAAGTATTAAGCTATTCTGTAGATACTTATTCAAAAAAAGACGGTGACTATAACACTGCTATTGGAAACCTAATGGCCGATGCTGTATTTGAACTTACCAACCCTGTCTTTCAAAGCCGAACTAAAAAAAACATTGATATAGTTTTATTAAATCATGGCGGGATCAGATCAATTTTACCAAAAGGAAATGTCACTACCAAAACAGCCTACAACCTTATGCCGTTTGAGAACAGTGTTGTAGTCACTGCTCTAAAGGGATCGGTTGTCTTAGAGATGACAAAATATCTGAAAAATGCTAAAAAAGCCCACCCTATTTATGGACTTGAATTGGTGTTAAATGCAAATAATAGCTATCATAAAATTCTTGTTGGTGGCAAAGCTGTAGAACTCTCAAAAACGTATTATGTAGCCACCAATGACTACCTATACAAAGGAGGTGACCGAATGGATTTTTTTAAAAAAAGCGACACATTATATGATTTAAATTATAAAATAAGAAACGTTTTGTTAGATTACTTTTCTAAAAACGACACACTTAATCCTACAATAGACCAACGCTTTTTAAAGCTTAAAAAATAACACACGAAACATCCATAACTAGAACATGATATCCAAGGGGAATGAGTATATGGATGTAACATTTGACCGCTTAAAAAAAATAAATAAAGACACATGAAACGTAGAAATTTTATTCAAAAAACAGCTGCTTCTACAGCCTTATTATCATTGACCGGAATTGGGTTGTCGTGTGCTAGATCTAGGGCTACAAAAATCACCATATTGCATACTAATGACGTTCATAGTCATGTAGAAGCATTTGGACCAAATGCAGGGAAAAACTCTAATAAAGGAGGCGTTGCCAAACGAGCTACCTTAGTCGAATCGGTTCGAAAAGAAAACCCAAACACCCTACTTTTAGATGCAGGAGATATTTTTCAAGGGACCCCCTATTTTAACTTTTACGGAGGCGAGTTGGAGTTTAAACTCATGAGCCTTTTAAAATATGACGTTGCTACAATAGGCAATCATGATTTTGACAATGGAATTAACGGGCTTTATGCCCAACTGCCGCATGCAAAATTTGATTTTGTTTCAGCCAATTATGATTTTTCAAATACCATAATGGATACACATGTAAAACCTTATAAGACTTTTGTGAAAGAAGGTGTTAAAATTGGTGTGTTTGGATTGGGGATTGAATTAGATGGCTTGGTAACTAAGGAAGCATATAAAGAAACCAAATACTTAAATCCTATTGCAATTGCTCAAGATATGAGTCGTGTTTTAAAAACAGAAGAAAAGTGTGACTTAATTATATGTTTGTCTCATTTAGGATATGATTATAAAAACTCGCCTTCAAAAATTTCTGATTTAAAGCTTGCAAAAGCAACACAAGATATTGACTTAATTATTGGAGGACATACCCATACTTTTTTAGACGAGCCAACGATTGAAACTAATGCAGCCGGGAAAAAAGTACTGGTAAATCAGGTGGGCTGTTATGGGCTCTACGTTGGCAAAATAGATTTCTATTTTGAAGCAAAAACGATCATGATGAGTGAAAGTGACATGCTGACGGTCTAGATAAACCTTTATTAAGTACATGTGATAAAACTCAAAACTGATAGGACATATCTTTGTTACTGATATTTCTTTATGCCATTGGACTTACAACCAACTGAATACTTTTTTTATATATTTACCAAAAGAACTAAAATTCAATGAAATTTATGATTAAAAAGCAAACTCTTAGATCTTTTTGGTATTCTCTAACTTCAAACCAACGATTTATAGTTAGAAAACTATACTATTACCCTATTGATTTATATGATCGATTAACTGGAAACTATCACAAATACGTACCACCTAGAGGTTATATTTACACGGGGTCTCCTGCTAGTTATAATGACTACCTCAAACAGGGAGAACAACAGTTAGGGTTGTTGAAATCGGAAATTGATCTTCATCCGAATGATTCTGTTTTGGATATTGGAAGTGGTATAGGAAGAACAGCAATTGCTTTGACTTCTTATCTTAATGAATCTGCAAGTTACGAAGGATTTGATGTGGTTAAACTTGGAGTTAAATGGTGCAATTCAAAAATTAAAAAAGATTTTCAAAATTTTAATTTTAAATACATTCCATTATTTAATGACTTATACAATGAGGCCAATTTGAAAGCTAGTGAATTTAACTTTCCTTACAAAATGAACAACTTTGATAAGGTTTTTTCATTTTCAGTTTTTACACACATGCAAATTGATGAAATCCAAAACTATTTTTCTGAAATCCATAAAGTCCTAAAGCCAAATGGTATTGCTTTTTCAACATTTTTTTTATATGACGACTCCGCAGAAGATTTTATAGGAACTAATAAACAATTTAATTTTACAATCAAAAATGAGGGATACAGCTTGATGAATAATAAAGTGAAATCTGCAAATATTGCTATTCATAAGGATAAATTAAATGCAATGTTGGAGATCGAAAATTTAACTCTAATCAAAATTATTGATGGTTTCTGGAAGGGCTCTAAAGACAACAAAATTGAGTATCAAGATATTGTGATTTTTAAAAAAAAGGGCTAATCTTTTAACTTAGCAACCTACTACTTTAGGAATAATAGTATCTTTGCAAAAATTATTTTTATGTCTTTTATAAGTGAAATAGAACGCCGTCGAACTTTTGGTATTGTCTCGCATCCAGATGCAGGTAAAACAACCTTAACTGAAAAATTACTTCTCTTTGGAGGCGCGATTCAGGAAGCTGGGGCCGTTAAAAGTAATAAAATAAAAAAAGGGGCCACAAGTGATTTTATGGAGATTGAACGCCAACGTGGAATATCGGTAGCAACTTCTGTACTAGCCTTTGAATATAATGGTATCAAAATTAATATTTTAGACACCCCAGGGCATAAAGATTTTGCAGAAGATACTTTTAGAACTCTTACGGCTGTTGACAGTGTTATTGTCGTTATTGACGTTGCAAAAGGGGTTGAAGAGCAAACAGAAAAACTAGTCAAGGTATGTCGCATGCGAAATATTCCAATCATCGTCTTTATTAATAAAATGGATCGTGAAGGAAAAGATGCCTTTGACTTACTTGATGAAATTGAACAAAAACTAAATCTTAAAGTCGTCCCATTAAGTTTTCCTATAGGGATGGGCTATGACTTTAAAGGCATTTATAATATCTGGGAAAAGAACATGAATTTATTTACTGGAGACAGTAAACGAGACATCGAAGAAACTATTAAAATATCAGATCTATCAGACCCAGAACTAAACATACTTATTGGAGATACTGCAGCTGAAACACTCAGAGAAGAACTGGAACTTGTTGAAGGGATCTATCCAGAGTTCAGTAAAGAAAATTATTTAAACGGCGACCTCCAGCCTGTCTTTTTTGGATCAGCTTTAAATAATTTTGGAGTACGCGAATTACTAGACTGTTTTGTATCAATTGCTCCTAAACCACGACCAAAGCACAGTGAAGAACGCTTGGTAAACCCCGATGAGGACAAGTTTACAGGCTTTGTATTTAAGATACATGCCAATATGGATCCAAATCATAGAGATCGCTTAGCGTTTATTAAAATTGTTTCTGGAGAATTTAAAAGAAATACTCCCTACCTACATGTACGTCATAATAAGAAATTGAAGTTTTCAAGTCCAAACGCATTTTTTGCTGAAAAAAAAGAGATCGTTGACATTTCCTATCCAGGAGATATAGTGGGCCTGCATGACACTGGTAACTTTAAAATTGGAGATACTTTGACAGAAGGAGAAGCCTTAAACTACAAAGGTGTTCCTAGTTTTTCTCCTGAACATTTCCGCTACATTAATAATGCAGATCCGTTAAAATCAAAACAATTATTTAAAGGGATTGATCAATTAATGGATGAAGGAGTTGCTCAGCTTTTTACATTAGATTTAAATGGACGAAAGGTAATTGGAACCGTAGGCGCACTTCAATATGAAGTAATTCAATATCGATTAGAGCATGAATATGGAGCTAAATGTAGCTATGAAAACCTAAATGTTCACAAAGCTTGTTGGATTGAACCAGCAAGCATAAACCATCCTGAATTTGTGGAATTCAAACGAGTTAAACAACGTTATTTAGCGACTGACAAACAAGGGCAGCTTGTGTTCCTTGCAGACTCTGTGTTTTCGCTTCAAATGACAGAACAAAAATACCCTTCCATAAAATTTCATTTGACATCTGAGTATTAGGAACTATTTTTAAACAAAAAATCCCACCTTATAAAGTGGGATTTTTTTTATTTAATAAGGACTAAGCTTGTCCAGTAGGCCCAAAGTTTAAAGGCACTGGAGGCTGATCATAATCTTTAATTTCACCATGAGCTTTTTCAAAGCGTTTTACATTTTCATGTAATGCTTTGGCTAACCTTTTTGCGTGCTGTGGCGTCAAGATAATACGTGACTTCACTTTACTTTTAGGCGTACCCGGCATGATACTCACAAAATCAACTACAAATTCTGAAACAGAGTGATTGATGATCGCTAAATTAGAATAGGTACCTTCAGCTACCTTATCGTCTAACTCAATATTAATCTGTCCTTTTTTTGAAGGGTCTTTAGGAGTGCTCATTTTGTTTAGTTAAAGTTTAATTCATCCTTGACTTCCATTAGTTTGTCAAATTCTTCATTAGAACCAACAATAATGTTTTCATAAGCTCTAAGACCTGTTCCTGCTGGTATTCTATGTCCAACAATAACATTTTCTTTTAAGCCTTCTAAAGTGTCTACTTTTCCGTTCACAGCTGCTTCGTTAAGAACTTTCGTAGTTTCCTGGAAGGATGCAGCAGAAATAAACGATTTAGTTTGTAACGATGCTCTTGTGATTCCTTGTAAGATCGGAGTGGCTGTTGCAGGACTTGCATCTCTAGCAACAACTAATCCCTTATCTTCTCTTTTAAGTAAAGAGTTTTCATCTCTTAAAGTACGTGCCGTGATAATTTGACCCGCCTTAAAGTTTGCAGAATCACCTGCATCTTCAACAACTTTCTTTCCGAAAATTTCATCATTTTCTTTGATAAAATCAGAAGTATGAACTAATTGATCTTCCAAGAAGATAGTGTCTCCAGAATCTTTGATTCTTACTTTACGCATCATTTGTCTTACAACAACTTCGAAATGCTTGTCATTAATTTTCACCCCTTGTAATCGGTAAACTTCTTGAACTTCATTTACTAAGTATTGTTGAACCGCTGATGGGCCTTTGATATTTAAAATATCATTTGGCGTAATTGAACCATCTGATAATGGCATACCTGCTTTTACAAAATCATTTTCTTGCACTAAGATCTGATTCGATAGTTTAACAAGGTATTTTTTAATATCCCCTAATTTAGATTCTATGATAATTTCACGGTTACCTCTTTTGATTTTTCCAAAAGAAACAACACCATCAATTTCACTTACAACCGCTGGGTTTGAAGGATTACGTGCTTCGAAAAGCTCCGTTACACGAGGAAGACCCCCTGTAATATCCCCTGCCTTAGCTGACTTACGTGGTATTTTAACTAAGATTTTTCCTAAGCTAATTTTCTCACCATCATCAACCATAATATGGGCTCCAACTGGTAAGTTGTAAGATCTTATAAGATTCCCTTTAGCATCTTCAACTAAAAGAGTTGGTATTAATTTCTTGTTTCTAGATTCAGAAATAACTTTTTCTTGGAATCCTGTTTGCTCATCAATTTCAACTTGAAAAGTAACCCCTTGTTCGATATTTTCATAACGAACTTTTCCGGAAAATTCTGATATGATAACGCCGTTATATGGATCCCACTGACAAATCACGGTATCCTTTTTAAGTTTGTCACCATTCTTAACAAAAATTGACGATCCGTAAGGAATGTTGTTTGTACTTAAAACAATTCCTGTTTTCTTGTCAACCAATTTGATTTCAGAAGTTCTTGAAATTACGATATCAATTTCTTTGCCTTCGTTATCTTTTCCTTTTACAGTTTTAAGATCTTCGATTTCTGCAATACCATCAAATTTGATGATTAATTTATTTTCTTCAGAAATGTTACCTGCAATCCCTCCAACGTGGAATGTACGCAATGTTAACTGTGTTCCTGGTTCACCAATAGATTGTGCTGCCACAACACCTACTGCTTCTCCTCGTTGTACCATTTTACCAGTGGCTAAATTACGTCCGTAACACTTGGCACAAATTCCTGTTTTAGCTTCACAAGTTAAAGGAGAACGCACATCAACAGACTCTAATGGAGACAATTGAATTTTCTTCGCTTCTACTTCAAATATATGATCACCAGCAGCCACTAAAAGTTCTTCAGTTAATGGATTGAATACATCATTTAGTGATGTACGTCCCACAATTCTTTCTTCTAATGTTTCTACTACTTCTTCGTTTTTCTTTAATGCTTTAACTGCAATTCCTCTAAGAGTACCACAATCTTCAGAATTAACAATAACGTCTTGAGATACATCTACTAAACGACGCGTTAGGTAACCAGCATCTGCTGTTTTTAATGCCGTATCGGCAAGACCTTTACGAGCCCCGTGGGTCGAGATAAAGTATTCAAGAATTGATAATCCTTCCTTAAAGTTAGAAAGAATTGGATTCTCAATAATTTCACCACCACCTGCATTAGATTTTTTAGGCTTAGCCATCAAACCACGCATACCAGTTAACTGACGAATTTGTTCTTTAGATCCCCTTGCTCCAGAATCAAGCATCATGTATACAGAGTTAAACCCTTGTTGGTCTTCTCTAATACGCTTCATAGAAAGCTCAGTTAATTCAGCATTTGTAGACGTCCAGATATCAATTACTTGGTTGTAACGTTCGTTATTTGTAATCAGTCCCATGTTGTAGTTAGCCATAATACCATCTACTTGCTTGTTAGCAGCAGCAATCATAGTATGCTTTTCTGGAGGGATGATAATATCTCCTAAACTAAATGACAACCCACCTTTAAAGGCAAAGTTGTATCCTAAAGATTTAATTTCATCAAGGAAAGCAGCTGTTTCAGGAACAGATGTTACTTTCAAAATATCATGAATAATATCTCTTAAAGATTTCTTAGTTAAGACCTCATTAATATAACCTGCTGCAGCTGGTACTTTTTCGTTGAAAAGTACACGACCTGTAGTCGTTTCTATAATTTGAGTTGTTAATTCACCTTCGTCGTTAAAATCAACTGTTCTTACACGAATTTGTGCGTTTAAATCTACACGTTTTTCATTGTAAGCAATGATAACTTCTTCAGGAGAATAAAACGTTAAGCCTTCACCAGTAATTTTAACCTCAGGAGTTGATTTACGTAACTTAGTCATGTAATAAAGTCCCAATACCATATCTTGTGAAGGAACCGTTACTGGAGATCCATTTGCTGGATTCAAGATGTTATGAGAAGCTAACATTAAGAGTTGGGCTTCTAAGATCGCTTCAGGCCCTAGTGGTAAATGCACTGCCATTTGATCTCCATCAAAATCGGCATTAAAGGCCGTACATACTAATGGGTGCAACTGGATTGCTTTACCTTCAATTAATTTAGGTTGAAAGGCTTGAATTCCTAATCTGTGTAAGGTAGGCGCACGGTTTAGCAATACAGGATGTCCTTTTAAGACATTTTCCAAAATATCCCAAACTACAGGCTCTCTTTTGTCTATAATTTTCTTTGCAGATTTAACTGTTTTCACAATTCCTCTTTCAATTAATTTTCTAATTACAAAAGGCTTGTATAATTCAGCTGCCATATTTTTTGGCAGGCCACATTCAAATAATTTTAGTTCTGGTCCAACAACAATTACCGAACGTGCTGAATAATCCACACGTTTACCAAGTAAATTTTGACGGAAACGACCTTGCTTACCTTTTAATGAATCAGAAAGAGATTTCAAAGGACGGTTAGAATCTGTTTTTACTGCTGATGACTTACGCGTGTTATCAAATAATGAATCTACTGATTCTTGAAGCATACGTTTTTCATTACGTAAAATTACTTCTGGTGCTTTTATTTCAACAAGACGCTTTAAACGATTGTTACGAATAATTACACGACGGTATAAATCATTTAAATCTGATGTTGCAAAACGACCTCCATCTAAGGGAACTAACGGACGTAATTCTGGTGGAATTACAGGGATGGCTTTCATAATCATCCACTCCGGCTTGTTTTCACGGTTAAGGTTAGATTCTCTTAAAGATTCTACGACTTGTAAACGTTTTAATGCTTCCGTTTTACGTTGTTTAGACGTCTCTGTATTTGCTTTGTGACGCAATTCAAAAGACAAAGTATCTAAATCAATTCTAGAAAGAAGATCGATCAAACATTCAGCTCCCATTTTGGCGATGAATTTATTTGGATCAGTATCGTCTAAGTATTGATTCTCTTGCGGCTGTGTTTCAAGAATATTTAAATATTCTTCTTCGGTAAGGAAGTCCATTTTCTTAACGGCTTCACCTTCAGCGTTGGTTGCTGTACCTGGCTGTATTACGACATAACGCTCGTAATAGATAATCATATCTAATTGCTTAGAAGGTAACCCAAGTAAGTAGCCTATTTTGTTTGGTAAAGAACGGAAATACCAGATATGTGCAACAGGCACCACAAGATTGATATGTCCTACTCGGTCTCTACGAACTTTCTTTTCTGTTACTTCTACTCCACATCGATCACAAATAATTCCTTTGTAACGGATACGTTTGTATTTTCCACAAGCACATTCGTAATCCTTTACAGGGCCAAAAATTCGCTCACAGAATAAACCATCTCGTTCCGGTTTGTGGGTTCTGTAGTTGATAGTTTCTGGTTTTAACACTTCCCCACGAGACGCTCCTAAGATCGACTCTGGTGATGCTAAACCAATTGAGATTTTATTAAATCTCTTTACTGTAGTATTATCTTGCTTTTTTGCCATAATATATGGTTATGATAATGAATTAAATTCTATTATTCTTCTAATCTGATGTCTAGTCCTAAACCTTTCAATTCGTGCATTAACACGTTGAATGATTCTGGTAAGCCTGGTTCAGGCATTGGTTCTCCCTTAACGATTGCTTCGTATGTTTTGGCTCTTCCAATAACATCATCCGACTTCACGGTAAGGATTTCTCTTAGCGTACTAGAAGCTCCATAAGCTTCTAATGCCCAAACTTCCATCTCTCCAAAACGCTGACCACCAAATTGTGCTTTACCACCAAGAGGTTGTTGTGTAATAAGAGAATAAGGTCCTATAGAACGTGCATGCATCTTGTCGTCTACCATATGTCCTAATTTTAACATATAAATGACACCAACGGTTGCTGCCTGATCAAAACGATCTCCTGTTCCACCATCATATAAGTATGTATGGCCAAATCTAGGAATCCCAGCTTCATCAGTAAGTTCATTAATTTGATCTAGCGTAGCTCCATCAAATATTGGTGTTGCGTATGTTCTTCCAAGATCTTGACCTGCCCATCCAAGAACAGTTTCATAAATCTGTCCGATGTTCATACGAGATGGTACACCAAGTGGGTTTAGTACAATATCAACTGGCGTTCCATCTTCAAGGAAAGGCATATCTTCTTGACGTACAATACGTGCAACAATACCTTTATTTCCGTGACGACCTGCCATTTTATCCCCTACTTTAAGTTTACGCTTTTTAGCGATGTAAACTTTAGCAAGTTTAATGATACCTGCTGGAAGTTCGTCTCCTACAGAGATTGTGAACTTCTCGCGTCTTAAACCACCCTGAAGGTCGTTTTCTTTAATTTTATAATTGTGAATCAATTCTGAAACTAGCTTGTTAGTTGCAGCATCAGTTGTCCATTTACCAGAAATTAAATGCGCATAATCATCAACAGCATTTAACATCTTAAGAGTAAACTTCTTCCCTTTAGGAAACACGTCTTCACCAAGATCATTAGAGATCCCTTGTGCTGTTTTACCACCTACAATTGTAAATAGTTTTTCAACCAAAATAGATTGTAATTCCTCAAACTTAGTATCATAAAGATCTTCTAACTTAGAAATATCTTCTTTATCCTGCGCACGTTTACGTTTGTCTTTAACAGCTCTTGAGAATAATTTCTTCTCAATAACTACCCCGTGAAGTGATGGAGATGCTTTAAGAGATGCGTCTTTTACATCCCCTGCTTTATCACCAAATATAGCTCTTAACAGCTTTTCTTCTGGCGTTGGATCTGATTCTCCTTTAGGAGTAATTTTTCCAATTAGAATATCGCCTGGCTTAATTTCAGCACCAATACGAATCATTCCATTTTCATCTAAGTCTTTAGTTGCCTCTTCAGAAACATTAGGAATGTCATTTGTTAGTTCTTCAATACCAAGTTTAGTATCTCTAACTTCAAGAGAATATTCGTCAATGTGAATTGATGTGAATACATCATTTCTAACTACTTTTTCAGAGATCACAATCGCATCCTCAAAGTTATAACCTTTCCAAGGCATGAAAGCTACTTTCATATTTCTACCAAGTGCTAGCTCACCATTTTGAGTTGCATAACCTTCCGTAAGAACTTGTCCTTTTTTAACTTTATCACCTTTTTTAACAATGGCTTTAAGGTTAACAGATGTTCCTTGGTTTGTTTTTCTGAACTTAGTTAATGGATATGTAATTACTTCAGAATCAAAACTCACAAGAGCTTGATCATCCGTTCTTGAATATTTGATAGTAATTTTATTAGCATCTACATATTGTACAACACCATCGCCAGCTGCGTTTACTAAGACTCTAGAGTCTGAAGCTACTTGACGTTCTAAGCCGGTTCCAACGATAGGAGCTTCCGGTCTTAGTAATGGTACTGCTTGACGCATCATGTTTGATCCCATCAGTGCACGGTTGGCATCATCATGTTCCAAGAAAGGAATTAATGAAGCTGATATAGACGAAATTTGATTTGGTGCAACGTCTGTATAATTTACTTGAGAAGGATCAATAACTGGGAAATCTCCTTCTTGACGTGCAATTACCTTATCAGATAAAATTTTACCTTTAGCATCTACAGCGATACTCGCTTGTGCAATCATTTGGTCTTCCTCTTCCTCAGCACTTAAGTAAACAGGAGTTCCTTTAATATCTACAACTGAATTTTCTACTTTTCTGTAAGGAGTTTCGATGAATCCCATAGAATTCACTTTAGCAAATACAGAAAGAGAAGAAATCAAACCGATATTTGGTCCTTCAGGAGTTTCAATTGGACATAAACGTCCATAGTGTGTGTAGTGTACATCTCGTACTTCAAATCCAGCACGCTCTCTAGATAAACCACCGGGCCCTAGTGCAGACAAACGACGCTTGTGCGTGATTTCTGCCAGAGGATTCGTTTGGTCCATAAATTGAGACAACTGATTGGTTCCAAAGAAAGAGTTAATAACTGACGATAATGTTTTAGCATTAATCAAATCAATAGGAGTAAACACTTCATTGTCACGCACATTCATACGCTCACGAATCGTTCGCGCCATACGTGCTAGACCAACACCAAATTGAGAAGATAATTGCTCGCCAACAGTTCTTACACGACGGTTAGAAAGGTGATCGATATCATCAATCTCAGCTTTAGAGTTAATTAACTCAATTAAGTATTTAATAATAGTAATGATATCTTCTTTGGTAAGCACTTGCTTGTCCATCCCAATATCAAGACCTAATTTTTTATTCATTCGGTAACGACCTACTTCACCTAAGTTGTAACGTTGATCGCTAAAGAATAATTTGTCGATAATACCACGCGCTGTTTCTTCATCAGGCGGCTCAGCATTACGTAATTGTCTGTAAATATGTTCAACGGCTTCTTTTTCAGAATTTGTTGGATCTTTTTGAAGCGTATTATGAATAATCGCATAATCTCCTTGTTGCGCACTTTCCTTGTGTAAAAGAATTGTTTTAGCTCCAGATTCAAGGATTTCCTCGATATTATCTTTATCAAGAATAGTATCTCTATCCAAAACGATTTCATTTCTTTCAATAGAAACAACTTCACCAGTATCTTCATCAACGAAATCTTCATGCCATGTATTTAATACACGAGCAGCAAGTTTGCGTCCTAATATCTTTTTTAAACCTGATTTAGAAACCTTAACTTCTTCTGCAAGATCAAATATTTCAAGTATATCTTTGTCTCTTTCAAAACCGATAGCTCTAAACAGCGTAGTGACAGGTAATTTTTTCTTACGGTCGATATAAGCGTACATAACACTATTAATATCGGTAGCAAATTCAATCCAAGAGCCTTTAAAAGGGATCACTCTTGCTGAATATAATTTGGTTCCATTAGCGTGGAAAGACTGACCAAAGAAAACGCCAGGAGAACGGTGTAATTGAGATACAACAACACGCTCTGCTCCGTTGATACAAAATGTACCACTTGGGGTCATGTAAGGAATGGTACCTAAGTAAACATCCTGTACTATAGTTTCAAAATCTTCATGTTCGGGATCCGTACAGAATAATTTTAATCTTGCTTTTAATGGCACACTATAAGTAAGGCCTCTTTCGATACATT
>Ga0209712_10001706_pt1 | contig 18528 bp, 19 predicted proteins | sample ArcOceMetagenome_FD_187443 | JGI IMG/M metagenome (GOLD analysis project Ga0209712, IMG submission 187443) | Marine eukaryotic phytoplankton communities from Arctic Ocean - Arctic Ocean - Greenland ARC118M Metagenome (SPAdes) (version 2) | ecosystem: Environmental > Aquatic > Marine > Oceanic...
CATCTTCTTTTCATCCAACAGTAAATTCATCAACATGAATTAATTTTTCTAAAGGATATTTTTGACTGCTCTTCATTGCTTTACGCACTTTTTGCATAAAATACCATGCTGTTCCCTGGCGAATACTAAAACGTATACCCATTTAAATACTCGAAATACTTTTACTACTAGTACCCATTTCAGAAGCTACACAAAAAACTTTTTGTAAGCCGAATTTAACCTTATAACAAAAAGTATTTGCTTTAGCACTTTCTGCATGCTGACAAGTATAACAATGGTATCTGTAACCTGACTTTTCACAACCTTTAATATGAAATCATTTACTACAAGTATAACCATCTTGCCATTTTATTTTTGATAAATATGCCTTACAAGCATCGCCTTTTGGCAATTCTTTTATAAAGTTTAGTATATCTTGACCTTCAAATTGTTCCATATCTCCTATTTTAAAGACTTTAATACACAAAAGTTAAATGACTAACTCAAAAAAAAAATATCCCTAAAAAAGCATGTAATAATTTGCTAAAAATAAAATAATTGGCTGAGAAATAAAAAAATACATTAAATTTACTATTTGTTGAGTCTTTTATTTTATAAATGCAATGTATCGCCTTTTAGATAACATTGCATTTATTTGTTCTACAATAAAAAATTAAATTTAATACAACGGATGGATATAATGAAATTACGCTACTTATACTATTTAATGATTTTCCTTTTTTTAAGTAATTGTGCATCTTCTAAAAAGATTAATTATTTTCAAAATAATGATGATTCAGTTTCGAAAGAATTGCTGGTAAATGTTGAACCACCTTTACAAATAGGAGATATTTTAACAATTAATGTTTCTGCTATTGAGCAAGAAGCTGCTATACCTTTTAACCTTTTTGAATCTCAAAACGTTGCAAATCAGATACCTTTACCTTACATTGTTGATGCCGAAGGGGAAATTAACTTCCCTGTAATTGGAAAAATAAAAGTAACTCCCCTTACTACAAACCAATTAACTAAATACTTAACTACGGCTTTATCTCCTTTTCTAAAAAAACCAATTGTAAATATTCGCATAACTAATTTTAAGGTAACTATTCTTGGTGATGTTAAAAACCCAGGAAGCTACCCTGTATTAAACGAAAGAATATCAATTATTGAAGCATTAGGTTTAGCAGGCGATCTAACGATTTATGGAGATCGAGAAAATATTACATTAATTAGAGAACAAAATGGAAAACGAACATTTAAAAACATAGATTTAACAAATAAAAAACTTTTTAATTCACCTTATTTTTATTTATCTCAAAATGATGCATTATACATTGCCTCTAATAAAACTAAAGTAAATTCTTCTAGTGTAGGGCCGAATACCTCAGTAATTTTATCATCGGTTTCTATTTTAACTACATTAATTGCTATCCTTATTAGATAAATTATGAAAGAAAACAACTACCCTAAAGAAATTGATTCTTCAGAAAATGATAAGTTAAATTTAAGTGACGCTATAAAAAAATATGCGTTTTACTGGAAATGGTTTGTGCTAGGATTTGGAATATCTATTTCTGCTTCATACATATACTTACGCTATACTGCTCCTGAATATGAAGTAGTTTCTACTGTATTAATTCATGATAAAGAAAATGAAAGTGTTTCCTCCGAGCTTTCAGCCTTTAAAGATTTGGCTTTAATAGATAATAATAAATCGCTTTTTGATACTGAAATTGGTATTTTAAAATCGCGTAGTTTAATGGAAAAGGTAATAAAAACATTGCAACTCAATAAAACATACTTTGAAAAAGGCAGAGTTAGCGATACAGAATTATATGCAACTAGCCTGCCCTTTAAATTAATGTTTTTTGATAGAGATTCTTTGTTGTTTGATAAAGACACGTTAATTTCTTTGGTTGCAACTTCCCAAACAAACTTCGATTTATTTGATGCAAATGAAGAATTACGAGGAAATTACAGATTTGGTGAAAAAATTAAAAGTAGCATTTTAAACTTCACTATTTTACCGACAGGAGCGACAGCAGTAATTGAAGGAGATAAAATTATAGTAAAAATAAACCCTGTTTCTGTAATTACAGACTCTTATCGAAGAAAAACTCGAATAGAACCTTTAGACACCAAATCGAGTTTAATAAACATTTCTCTTAGAGATCAAAACAAACTAAAAGCTGAACATATATTAAGGGTTTTAATAGAACAATATAACATAGAGGCCATTATTGACAAAAGCTTAATAGCCCAAAATACAGACAAGTTTATAAATGATCGTATTAATACAATTTCTAAAGAATTAACCCAAGTAGATTTAGATACAGAAGATTTTAAAACTAGTAATAATTTAACAGATATTAAATCTGAAACGGCTCTAATTTTAGAATCTAACACGAAACTAGAAAAAGAAAGTCTTGATTTAATTACACAATTAAAAATGGTTGATTATATGAGTAATCATATAGCCCAAGAAAAACACGAACTAATACCCACAAATTTAGGTCTTACAAGTACTTCATTAAACCAGACTACCCTTACCTATAATGAATTATTTTTGGAAAGAACTAGATTACTTAGAAGCTCTAATAATTTAAACCCGATTATTTTAAATTTAGATAATCAACTTGATAATTTAAAAAATAGCATTGCACAGAGCTTGATAAATCTAAAATCTTCTTTAACTATTTCTTTAAACTATTTAAAACAACAAGGTATTAAATTAAATTCAAAAATAACACTAGTCCCAAAACAAGAAAGAAATTTAAGAGACATTCAACGACAGCAACAAATTATTGAAACTTTATATTTATATCTATTACAAAAAAGAGAAGAAAACGCTATAGCATTAGCGATTAAAGCACCAAATGCAAAAATTATTGACGCTGCCTATGGAAGTAACTTTCCTGTTTATCCTAAAAAAACATTATTCTATCTTGTGGCATCTATATTTGGTATCATAATCCCTTTTATACTGCTATACTTATTTTTCTTACTTAACAATAATGTTCATACTATAGAAGATATTGAGTCTGCTTTAGATGCGCCTATTTTAGGTGATATTCCAAGATCTAAGGAGAAAAAATTAGTGCTTGACAACTTAGAATCGAGAGATGAAATAACTGAAGCTCTAAGAATTATAAGAACAAACATATTTTTTGTTTTATCAAAAAACAAGAAAAAATGTAAAACCATTTTTGTTTCCTCTACCTTTAAAGGAGAAGGCAAATCATTTACATCTATTCAATTGGCAAAAACGTTGGCATTGTCATCAAAAAAAGTAATTTTAATTGGTGCTGATATTAGAAATCCAAAAATTTCTAAATACTTAAACATCAAAGATAAAAAAGGACTAACTCACTATCTAGCTGATAATACTATTGAATTAAAATCGTTAATTGAGCGGGTTCCTTCGTTAAATTTTGATTTATTACAAGGAGGAATTATTCCTGCAAATCCTTCTGAATTACTTATGAATGGAAGATTTGATGATTTACTTTCATATACCAAAGAACATTATGAGTATGTAGTTATTGACACAGCACCAGTAAATCTGGTAACAGATACAGTAATGTTAAGTCAAGAAAGAGCAGACATGTTTGTTTATGTTGTAAGAGCTAACCATTTAGATAAACGCATGTTAAAAATACCTAAAAAGCTGCATGAATCTAAAAAGTTACAAAATATGGCCATGATTCTTAACTACAGCGACCCTAAAGGAAGTTATGGCTATGGATACGGTTATGGTTATGGTTACGATTCGAATGTTAAAAAGCCTTGGTGGAAGTTAAAATAAAAATGATTTACTATGAATTTTAAATACAAAAATATTTTACAACATTTTTTTTCGTCAATTCCAAAAGGAGTAAAATTAAATTACCTTTTTCAAAAACATATTACTAACACTTTACCTGTTTCTGAAGATAAATTTATTTTTAAAGCAAATACTGCATTTAACCACCTAAAAAATTTCCAACAATTTAACACTTTAAAAACAAACTCTAAGAAGTATTATGAGTTTGGTGCTGGTTGGGATTTAATTGTTCCTATAGCAATATGTCATTTAGGATATAACTCAACTGTTGTTGATATAAGAAGACTATTAATAACCAATTTAGTTGAAAACTCCATTAATCGGTTTTTATCATTAAAAAACAAACTATCATTTAAAATAAAAAATACAGAGGCCAAACAACTAAATGATTTTAGTCTAAAATATGATGCACCAATAGATGCAAGACATACAAAATTTGATGAAAATTATTTCGATTTTTCATCTTCTACTGCTACAATGGAACATATTCCTCCAATAGATATTTTGAACATTTTAAATGAAACCTACAGAATTATGAAAAAAGGAGGCGTACTTTCTATGACTATAGATTACAGGGATCACTGGGCTTATTTTGATAAAAAAATTTCTGTTTACAATTTTTTACAATATTCAGATAAAAAATGGAAAAAATATAACCCTTCCCTTAATTATCAAAATAGATTAAGACATTGTGATTATTTAGATATAATTTCAAAAACAAAATTTAAAATCGTTAAAAACAAACCTTCTTTACCAACCAAAAAGCAACAAAAACAACTTGAAAACATAAAACTTAATAATATGTATAAAGACTATTCTTATAGTGATTTAGAAATATTAGCTAGTGAAATTGTATTAATTAAATAAAGAGGTAAGATGAACAAAAAAGAAGAAATAGATAAAAATGGTTGGATACTTATAAAAAATATATTTACACCTGATGAAATTGAGAACTTAAGACGTGAAGTTTTAAAAGAAAAAAACCATCAGGGAGATCTTTTATCATCAAAAATATTATCAAAAATAATTACAGACGAAAGACTTTTAAATATTTATAAAGAGTGCTTAGGAAGCGATACTATTTACTATTTTGGAGATAGCTCCTTTTCTATTAATAGATTAGGAAAAGGAGGTTTTCATAAAGATTCTAAAGATAGAGACAAAAAAAATAGTGTAGAATTTAAAGACAAAAACTATTCTTTATTAAGAATGGGAATCTATCTGCAAGATCACTCTACATCTGCAAAAGGATTGTGTTTAAGAGATGGATCTCATTTAGAACAAAGCACAGGAAAAGGCAAAATCATAAATGTGAAAAGTGAAATTGGTGATATTGTAATATGGAAACTGACCACTACACATTCTGCTAATGCAGGTGTAATATCCCTTTTTCCTAACTATTCATTTCACCCAATAGTCGCTAGATTATTCCCAGATTTTTTAAAGCAAAAAGCGGTAGATCCGAGAATAGCCGTATTTACTTGTTTTGGTTTAAAAGATGAGTATGCAAATAGTTATCGTGAGTATTTAAAAACTAGAGAATATGCTGTACAAAGATGGGCAGCCTGTCATTATTCAGAAGATATACTGTCTCAACTGAAAAACTTAAATGTAGATGTTTACACCGATTTTAATTTAAAAGAAATTGATAAAACTAAAATTAGTACAGGCTACAAACAAATTTAAAATAGGTGTAAATTTAGCACTTACCTTAAAAGTTTTGCATACACAAAAGATCTTATAAAAGCAGGCGCCATTCTTATAGGTATCGTTAGTAAAACGAAATAAGCAAATTCAAAAATGGTAATAAACCCAATGGTATGTCTATATCTTAAAATTTTATATTCTGACATTGCGTATTTAAAACCACCTCTTCTTTTGTAAGTATCCTTTGTTATTCTAAAATAAAGCAAACCTTCGTTAATATTTGCAAATGTAGTTTTATTCATATAAAGCCTTAGCCATAAGTATATATCTTCCTTTAAAAAAAATGGTTTATAATTACCTACTTTAATAACTTCATCTTTTTTAAAAATTACAGCTGGATGATTTAATGGACATCGACCTTTTAAACTATCTATTATTTCTTTATGATTCGTTGGTACTTTTCGCGTAGAAATTATATTTTTTTTTGTGTCAATAAATTCATCAATCCAAGCACTTAAAACACCAACTTCTGGATGTTTTTTTAAAAAATTAATTTGTTTCTCAAATCTATTTGGATGGGCAACATCATCTGAATCCATTCTTGCAATGTAATTAAAACTACATGCAGTTACCCCTAAGTTAAGCGCTTTTCCTATACCCACATTTTTTTCTATTGCAATAATTTTAAGAGGTAATAATTTTGAGAATTTTTTTAAAACATTTTCTAAATCAATAGTTAATGGACCATCTTTTACAATTACAATTTCATTTGGTTTTAAAACTTGATCATTCCATATACTGTGCAATGCTTCTTTAAAATAGAGCGGATTTTCTTTACAATAAACAGGCATTAAAACAGAAAATTTCATATTATTTATTAAATATAGTTTGGTACGGAAAACCTCCGTGTTTTCCTAAATCTAAGAAAACTTCAAGTTCAAAAAAAAGCAAAGCTATTACTAATATTGTAATTTTAAAAAACATGTTTTTTTCTACGCTTAAATATAGAGGGAATATTAAAATTTTAATATAAAACATATAGGCAGCAGCTCTTGATAATAAGTGAAAATCTAAAAAAATTAAATAAAAAACCATACCAAATAGGTATAGATTAATGAGTACGGGTCTTTGAATTTTATGTTGGTTGTAAGCAATAAAAAGGGCTAATAATACCCAAAAAAGAACGGCCATTCCACTTCCTAATTCTTCTGGGGTTACAAATTTCGAATATTTTACATAACGCTCTCCATAATAAGGAATATAAGCAATTAAATTTATGAGTATTTTCTGAAAAAATCCTTTTAAATAGAAAATAAAGCTAACAATAATGCCTATATACCAAATCCATGATGCTATTTTTTTTCTATAAATAAAATATGCTGGTATTAGTAATAAAGCTGAATAATGAAACAAGAAAGCAGCCGAAATAATAAAAATTAGATATTTATAAAAGTGTCTTTTTTCGATATAGTAAATTGAAAAAAGAAATATAGAGATTGCAACACCTTGCCTAACCTGATCGTTTATAAGAAATAACAACTCAAAAGTGAAAACGAAAAAAAGGCCTAGAGATAATATTTTATCCCTAATTAAAGTAATATACAAAAATAAAAATGTAATAAAAGATGATACAATCATTACATACTTATAGCCATCTAAATTATAAGAAAACACTTTGTTTAGTGTATAATACCCATATTCAACGTGTGTATTAACTCCATCTCTAATAGCTTTATATAAATATACATAAGCTTCATAGTCGTTACCAACATTATATCTTAAACCTACAAACAAAAAAACTACAAGAAATGATAATACAACTAAAATATGATTGCTAGAACTTTTTATTTTTTCGCTACAAACTGCGAAAAAAAGGTTTAACACTAAAGCTAAATTGTATATGAATAAGGTAAAAATCATTTAAAGTTTTAAAGAATTAGTTTAAAATTAATTGGCTTAACTCTTTCTTAGTTTTTACTTCGCTTAATCCCCAATATTTTTCAATAATATCTGTTTGTTCTTGACTTATTATAAAAGAATAGTTTGCAAATGATTTTAAAATTTCACTAGTTTCATCATTTAATGTTTTTTCATCATCTTTATTTCTTTGCGTAAATGCTCTTTGATCATTTTTATTTACAAGATAGTCTACGGTCTGTTTATAAATCATTTGAGGTTTTTTTAAATAATTAATATATCCTATATGTGTGCCAACACTATTTGAAATAACAAAATCTGAAAGTTTAACAATAGATTTTAAACGCGATAAAAAATTTGCATCATTAATATGCCCTGCACTAGTAATTTTATAGCCACATTTTTTATACGAATTTACTAAAGCTTCATTTAAAGCATCTCTCCAGTATAAACAAATAACTACTGTTTCAAAGCTGTTTTCTTTCGATTTTATAAATGTAATTAATTCATCGTTATTAAAAGATATTTCAATATTTTTTATAGAATGAGACGGAAAAATTAGCAGTGTTTTACCTAGTTTTTGTTTTAATTCAAAAAAATATTTTTGCGCAATAAAATCATCAGCATAATGTATGTAAGGTCCAATCTTAAGTATTTTTTTAGAACATTTTTTTTTAATGTGATTATATCTGTGTGAACTAAAAGTAATAATAATTGGCACGCACCAATTTATAGCATCTTCTTTTACCAAAGACCCTAAAAATAAGCCATGCTCTATGTAAGAATTTAAAGGTTTTTTAGTATTTATGAATTTTTTTAAACAATCACTTAGTCCATAATAATTATTATCGATAACGATATCTTTAGGGAAAATAGGAATTTCTTCAATTAATTTTTGGTAATCAAAAATTGATAAATTACCTCTCTTTTTAATTTCTATTTTAGACTTTTTATGTAAACATCTTAAAATAAATGCGTAGCAAATATTTATGGATTTAGAAGTTATGATAATATTTTTAATTGTCTCTTTCATAAATATAAAATCAGTCTCTCGAAATTTCTTAATATAGGCTTAAAAATATTTTTAAATAACCCTGAAACATTGCTTCTTGTGTAAATTTTTCTTGATAAATTTTAAACGAATAATCTCCCATTTCAGACAAATTAAAATTGTGTAACGTATTAAATAAGTTACACAACTGATCTGCATTGGGTTCAATTATAAAACCATTTTTTCCATCTTCAATCATTTCTGGAATGCCCCCAACTTTTGTAGAAATTATAGGCAATCCTAACCTTAAAGCCTCTATAATAGAAACAGGCAAACCTTCATCATAACTTGTTAAAATAAATCCGTTAGATTTTTTTAAGTACTCAGTTACATCATTCACAAAACCTTCAAAAAAAATATATTTATCTATTTTATACTGCTTTACTAAGTTTTCTAATCTTACTTTTTCTGCTCCATCTCCTAAAAAAGTAATATTAAACTGCGCCTTTTGTTGTTCTGTTAGTTTTTGAAATGCTTTTATTATAATTTCTTGCCCTTTTCTCTTTGTTATAGACCCTGCGCAATAAAAAACATATTTTACTGGTTGCTTTGCAAATTGTTTATTGATTTTAGATTTTGGTTTATTACCAATTCCATTATATACATAAAATAGTTTTTCGTTATTATAAGTGCGCTTTAACTCTATAAAGTGTTCTTTGGCACTTTGTGCCACAAAACCTAATTTATCTACATTATCAATTACCTCTTTTTCTACATTTAATAAATATTTGTAATATTTAGTTTTTATTAATTTAGGGTAATAAATGTGCAACATTTTAAAAGTATCTCCATTAGAATGTATTACTAATACTACTTTTGTTTTTATGTTTTTTCGTTTTTTTAAATAGTAATAACAAGTTGATAATTCATGAAAAAAAACAATATCTGTTTCTTTTTTTTGTGATAAATAATAATCGATAATATTCTCTTTATTTTTCTCGGCAGATTTTAAAAATCTTACAGTAAGATAACTTGAGTATGGTATAAGTTTCTTTATATAATTCTTTATCGTTTTCTTTATCGTTTTTTTACTTTGATCTATATTTTTTTTATGAAATAAATCTGAACTTGTTATAGATAAATCAATACCATTATTTCTAAAAAAAGCAGTACTTTCTAAAAAAGTTCTAACCACTCTACTGTCTCCATTTGGAGATGATAACCTTGCGCTAAATACTAAATCTACTTTTATCATATAGGTTTAATTTGTTTGTAAACATTTTTTCTAACATAATAAATAGATAAAAGAGATGTAGCTAATTCAGCTATTAAAACAGCAAAGCAAATGCCATATAAATACCAAATATTAAAAATGTACATATTTAAAATAAAGACTGCATATACAATTCCAGACCCAATAATAGATCTCGCAAAATATTTCTTGAAACCAAATGCTAACAACGTTTGCACTGCAAATGCATTATTAATAACCACAGGTATGACTGTTAAAGATAAAATTATTAACGAAGTTACAGCAACAGGAATATCTTTACCACTTATTAACCTTACAATAAATGGTGCTGTTGCCATAACAATTAAAAGCAATACAATCTGTATTACTAGGTTTATTTTTAATACCTTCTGAATAAAACTTAAGTTTTTATCTTTTACAATTTTAGGAAAAACGGTTTGACTTATTAAACTAATAGGCGTTTTCATTAAGTTTGTTATTTTCTCAGCCACATCATAATAAGCTACAGAATCTAAACCAATAAAAGCGCCAATTATTATTTTATTCATTTTAATATACAATTGAGACAAATTGGATATAAATATGGGCAAACTATCTTTAAAGTAATAGGCAAGAACAGAAATTTTGGGTATAAAAAATTTTATTTTATCCTTTTTAAAAATGATAATCATACCCATTAATCCAGAAAAAAGTGAACCGATACCATTAATAATCGGCACTAGTAAATAATCTGATTCTTCTTTTATTAAAACAAATATTAAAATCAGAAAAATACATCTACTTCCTAAATTTATAAAAGTAATATATTTCATTTTTTCGAGTCCTTGAAAATACCAAATAGGGAAAATAAACTCATACAAACAAAACCACATACTTAAAAAAAAGAGTAATTTATAGTCTTTAAAAAATGGTATTGTAAAAATTAAAATACTAACAATTAAAAGTGAGATTATAAATAAACCAGCTTTTAAAATAAATACACTACTAACTATTTCTGATAATTTAGAGTGATTATCTCTATGAATACTAATATCTTTTGTTGCAGAAATACTAAAGCCAAAACTTACTAGTATTCCTAAATAAAGCGCAATAGATTGTGCAAACAAAACAACACCCCAAGTTGTATCTCCTAGAACTCTAAATAAATGTGGCAAAGTAATTATAGGTACCAGTAATGTAAACACCTGTAAAACAACTAAGTAAGAAAAATTACTCACCAATACTTTATACTTAATTAAAAGTTCTTTTAGTCTTTTCATTACAATTTTTAGACTTATTTCTTAATAAAAGACATTTGTAAAGCAGTTCCTTTTTGCAAGTCTACTTTTGCTTTTTCTCCTAAAATATCTTTATAAAACTTTGGATGTAACCCAAAGCCCGGTCGCACAGAGCGCACATTTTCTTGTGTAAAAATCTCGCCTTCTTTTATATCTTTAACTACATACAACGACCTACAGAAATCTCTTCCTTTTTGCTGTTTTTCGGTTAACGTATAATCTATAACTCCAATAGCACTCTCTGCTTCTCTCACAGCTTTAACCATCGCTGTAAACTCCTCTTCATCCATAGAGAAAGATGCATCTGCACCACCAATTGAGCGATCTAAAATAAAATGTTTTTCAATAATTTTAGCACCTAAAGCAGTAGCTACGATAGGTACAATACTACCAATTGTATGATCGGAAAGCCCACTAATCACTCCATAACGTTCTGCTAAATCTTTTACCATAGCCATATTTGCTTCTTCTATTGGAGCAGGATAACTAGAAGTACACTTTAACAAGGCAATATCAGTGTTGCCCATTCTTTTGCAGGCTTCTAAAGCCAATTCTATATCTTCTTGTTCTGCAATTCCTGTAGAAATTATAACAGGTTTTCCTTTAGAAGCGATTAATTCGATTAAAGGAATATCTGTAATTTCAAAAGACGCTATTTTATAAGCAGGTACATTTAAAGTTTCTAAAAATGCTACAGAAGTAGGATCAAATGGCGACGAAAAACAAATTAAACCCTCTTCTTTAGCAACCTCCATTATTTGTTGGTGCCATTCCCAAGGCAAATGAGTTGTTTTATATAAATCATGTAAATATTGACCGTCCCAAAGTGTACCTTGACTGATTTTAAAATCTTCATTTTTGGAATCTAAAGTAATGGTATCAGCAGTAAATGTCTGTAATTTAATACAATTAGCTCCTGCCCTTTTTGCGGCTCTTACAGTTTCTATTGCAGTTTCAATACTGCCATTATGGTTGGCAGATAATTCTGCAATAATAAATACTGGTGAATTTTGGTCAATTTTATAAGTTCCTATTTTCATTCTTTTACTATTACTTATTTTATATATTCTTCAAAACCTTTGTAGAATTTTTTCCCAAGAGCATTTTGTCTATTATCTGATAATTCTAATCCTAATTTATCTTCTATGGACCATATTACATCCTCAAAACCAAATAGATGTCTATAAAAAACTGTACTCGAAAATCTTGGATTTATTTCAAATATTTTAGGCGAATTTTCTGAGATTCTTAATTGTACATTAATGCTCCCTAATAAATCTAATGCTATAGCTAATTTCTCTAAAAGCTTTGTAATAGCAACATTTTCTATAACTTCTCCATAACCACTATAACCTCCATGTAACTCTCTTTTAAAAATTAAAGATCTAATTTCTCCGCTATTACTTCTGTATAAACCACAAGTAAATTCCCCGTTTTTATCCGTAATAAATTCCTGTAACACATAGTTTTCAATATTTTTTCTCGTAAAAAAGTGAAATTCATCTATGGTATCTACCTTATAAATATCCTTACTACCAGAACCTGTTGTAGATTTTAAAATAACAGGAAATAAATCTATTTTTTTAACCTCTTTAGCTAAATATGTTTTTGGGAATGGAAGCTTATTTCTCTCTAAAAATTGTGCCGTTTTATATTTATCAAAACCAACTTCCAATGCTAATTTCGATGCTGTAATCATTTTAGCGCTGCCGATTTTGTCTAAAATCTTATTTTCAGAGAAAAACCGTAATTCTGGTTCTGCAATAGGAATGATGATATCAATTTCATTTTTTAAAATGAATTTCTCTAACTCTTTTAAATAGTCTGGGTGCGTATATCTTAAACCTACAGAAAAATTAGGATAAATAAATTGCGCCGCATTTTTATCAGAAATATCTATTCCGAATAAATTTTTAGTAAATGTACATTTTAAAAGTATTTTACCAATACTTTGTCCAATGTCTCCTCCGCAACCCGTAACCAATATATTTAAAGCTTTATTCATATTTAGTTTCTTCTTAAAACTTGGGTTAGGTATTTAATATCCGAATCCTTTTCATCAATTTCTACTATTAAATTTTCGACATTATAATCTGTAGAGATCATTTGAAAGCATTTATTTTTGGTGTTTATGATACACCATGATGCCTTACCTCCTATTTGTCTTGATTGCCCAACAGAACCTGGATTAATTAACACACTGTTTTTATTTTTTATTACAAAAGCATAATGAGAGTGACCAATTAAAACAAAATCGTGTTTCTCAGAATTACACTTTTCTATTATTTCTTTATCACAATCCGGATAAATATAAAAATCATTTGCCCAAGGACTTCCATGACTCATTAATAAAGAGGTTTTATTAAATTTTACCGATTTTGTTTCTGGTAAATTCTTTAAAAACTGCAATTGTTTTGTTGATAATTTTTCAATTGCTGCTTTATGACCACTTCCGTATTTTAAACGAATTGACTCTCCTTTAGAAGAATTTTCTATCAAATTTTCTAAAATAACTTCATGATTTCCTTTAATCATATCAAAACTCCATTCTGAGAGTGCATTTAAAATTTTATCTGGATGGTAGTAATACCCTACAATATCTCCTAGAACTAATAGATGTTCTACCTTTTCTGTTATCGCCTTTTTTAAGACTTGAACAAGTGCTTCATAATTACCATGAATATCTGAAATTACTCCTATTTTCATCCTCTTTTTTCAATCGTTTTTAAGATATCTTGAGAAACAACTATGGGTGACATTAATTTGCCTTCTTTTTCTAAATTTCTAAAATTTTGAAGATCGGGAAAAATACTTTCTCTTAAACTCTTTTGCATATTGGTATCCATTACTCCTGGATCTATATTAAAGAATCTGTGTTGTGTATATTCGCTCTCGGCTACATTAAAAAACATCTGTACAAATGCTTTTGATGAACAATACAAAGACCAATTACTAATCGCTCTGTTTGCAGCACCAGAACTTATATTTACAAATGATATTTTATGTTGATGACAATTTTTTAACAAATACTGTGTAATTATTATTGTTGATTTTATATTTACCGAAAGTACACTATCAATTACACTTTCCTCTACATCTTCAATTTTTTTTATATCGCCAATAATATTAGCGTTATTGATAAAATAAATTGCTTCAGTTTTAATTAACTCCATTAACCCATCTATCTTTTCGGTAATATTATCTTCTGATAAATCCATTTCCAAAAAATAAAACCTTTTAGATGAGTACTCTTTTTGTTCTTTGGTTAAACTTCTCGAAATGGCAATAATAAAACAATCTTTATCTTGTATTAAAACATCTACAAACCCTTTGCCTAAACCTCTATTTACACCTGTAATAATAAACGTTTTCTTCATTGAATTATGTATTCTGATTATTAAATTTTCTGTGTATAATTACATCTTTATAGTTACCATTAAACAAACAATGTTCTTTTAAAGTGGCTTCTCTAACATACCCTGCACTTTCTATAACATCATAAATATGCGGTCTTACATCAAATGCGTAAGTACAAAGTTTATGAAAATTCAACTCTTTAAATGCAACTGGCTCTATCAATTCTAAAAAAACAGACCAATGTTTTGCGAAAAAAACCTTTTCTAACTCGGTATTCATTATAAATGAAATCTCAGCATTTTTATCAATCCAATTGATATGCACCAAACCTCCATAACCAATACATACATTATTTTGTAAATAAGAAAATAATAATTGACTCGGTTTTTCTAACTCAAAAAGTGAATTTATAACTTTTGTAAAATAGGTTTCTTGATCTTCTTTTGTCAGTTGCTTATCTTGTCTTAAATGATAAACTTGTTCGTTTCTCCATTTTAAGATATCTATTTTATCTTCATAACGAATAGGGACTATAGAGAACTCTTTCTTAGAAAATTGTTGGTTATTTAAAACTTTGTACGAATTCATTACTGTTTTTTAATTTAATCTTTTAAAACCTGAATGGCATACAGGCCCATCTAATAAATTGTTAACATTAAAAACATCAGATTCGCATTTTGCTATGGTTGCGTAAATTGGATCTAAAGCATTAAAATAAGATTCTAAATGCTCTTCTTTATGCGCAGTTGAAGCGTAAAAATGAGTACTGGCTAAAAACCCTTTTTTAAGCATTTCTTGAGTGATTAAAGTTTTATACGCAGCTGAATTATTACTATTAAAACTATAAGTAGTCATTGCCGAAATACCAGAAACCGTAATATCTAAATTGTGCGTTTTTGCTAATTTTCTCCACCCCTCTTGCACTTTAGCACCCGTTTTAGTAATTGTTTTCCAAGACTCTACGCGTTCCATAACTTTTAAAGTTGCAAGGGCGGCTGTTGGCCCAATTCTTTCTGTCCAAAAGGTACTACTTATAAATGTATTTTGAGCAGCTTCCATTACAGATTTTTTTCCAATAACCGCTGTTAATGCATACCCATTTCCAATAGTTTTACCCAACATTATCATATCTGGATCCACATTAAATTTTTGATAAATACCGCCAAAAGTTTCTCTAAAGCCAGAAGAGCATTCATCAAAAATAAGTACTATATTTTTCTCAGTTGCTAACGCTCTTACTTTCTCTAAAAAATTGTTTTCTGGACCAAAGTTTCGCATTACCTCCATTTTAATAACACCAATATTATTATTTTCTACAATATTTAAAAGCTCTTCGTAATTATTATAATGAAAAGGAAAAACTGAATTTTTTAAATTCTTAGGCACACCTTTTGGGCTTAGCCCTGGTATTAAATGCGATGATAAATCGTCTCCACCATTATGGTTTGCCGACAAATACCAATCATGCCAACCATGATAACCACAAATTGCCACATTGTCTTTACCAGAAGCTGCTCTAGCAATTCTTATGGCTATTGAGTTAGCTTCTCCCCCAGTTCTTGCAAACCTTACCATATCTGCCCAAGGATTCATTTCTACCAGCTTTTCCGCCAAATAAACTTCTTCAGCACAATTTAATGTACTCATATTTCCTTGTTTTACGGCTTCCATTACTGCTGCATCTACCTCATCATTTCCATACCCTAAAGTATTGGTTCCTATACCCATAATAGACATATCTAATAATTCTCTTCCATCTAAATCCCAAACTTTACAGCCTTTAGATTTAGAAAAATAAGATGGCCAATGTTCTGGTAAAAACATTTCTGGCCTTTTAGAAAGTAACATTGTTCCTCCAGGAATTAATGTTTTAGCTTTTCTATATAAATCTTGTCCTTTACCCATTTGTATCATTTTTTAAAGACTTTAAAAGTCCTTCGTTTCTAATAATTTGATTGTTTAATGTAGTCAAATCATTATCAATAATATAGTTAGTATACTCTAACCAAGTTTTTTTCGTGCCTAATTTTTGTATAATATATTTTATTAAATCGAAATCTCTTGACTCGTCAACTGTCATTCTTATATCAGAAAAATTTTTATGACAAGGATAATTTACACTTGTAAAAATAGCTTCTCCTTTATTGTTAGCATTGTTTCTAATATACGGTGTTACGTGTTCTAATTCCGATTTTAATTTAGCATTTTTCCATGCTTTTTCTAAAGTGTAAAACTTAAACACCTCTACATCTTGTCCATCAGGATAATGTTCAACTAAACCATTTGAGACATAATCAAAATCATTATTTTGTGCGTAACGAATTAAATCATCTACTAATTGCGCATCTAATAGAGGGCAATCTGAGGTTACTCTAACAATCCAGTCTGCGTTTTTATCTTTTACAGCTTGATAAAATCGATCTAAAACGTTTAACTCAGAACCCATAAAAGCATTATAACCCCATTTTAAAGCTAAGTTATAAATGATTTCATCTTCACTATTTGTAGTTGTTGCCACTATAATTTCGGAAACCTCTAAGCAATTTTTTAACCGCTCTAAATGAATTTGCAATAAAGAAACTCCATTAATTTCTTTTAAAACTTTATTTGGCAATCTAGAACTACCCGTTCTTGCTTGTGTTATTAATATGGTTTTTAGTTCCATAAAGATGGATTTAACAAATTTATATCATTAACTTTTATGATATCTATTGCTTGAATAGTGGAATCTTCTAACTCATGATTTAACGCGTTTATATTGTCTTTTAATTGGGCTATAGAATCTACACCAATTAACATATTATCTATATTTTTTTGCTGTAAACAGTAGTTTATTGCTAGATGTGCAATACTTAAATTTGACTTGTAAGAAATATTTGATAGTTGAGTGAGTTCATCTTTTAAACTTCTTACAGTTTTGTTATCACCATTTAAATTTTTAAAAAACAAGCCTTGTAAAAGTGCCGATCTTGTGTGTATTATTTTTCCTTTAGCTTTAGCTTTGTGTAAAATATTACCACGTAAATTAGCGTTATCAAAAAGATTAAATGGTAATTGAATTATGTCTACATCATCATTTAATAAAACCTCTTCAATTTCTTTATTCGTATAAACAGATACTCCTATATATTGAATTTTACCAATATTTTTTAAATGTATTAGATCTTTAAAATTATCAACATCCTTTTTATAGCTCGAAAAGCTATGAAACAATAAAGCATGTAATTTATCAACCTTTAAAACTTTTAAATAGCTATTTATTTTATCATTTATATTTTCGCTAAATTGATTTGGCAACTTTGTAATAATTTTAAATCGTTTTTTGGGATGACTCTTATGAAAAGCTCCAATAACATTGTGTGCATTTCCATAAGCTTCTGCAGAATCTAAAATTTTGATTCCTTTATTATAGGCATATTCTAAAATTTTGCAACTATCATTTAATGAAATTTTTCCAATAGCATTGTTAATACCATAAGCTAAACCCATTTGAACTGTGCCTAAAATAAATTTATGTGAAGAAACTTTAGCCATTTAATGACATTCTTAAGGAGTTACTAATTTTATTATTGTATGCTTTAGTACCTTTTAAAATACCGTCGATTTCAAACCCGATCTTTTTATAAAGGTTTACGGCATTCGTATTATCTTCTATTACCCCTAAAGTTATTTTAGATAGTTTAAGCTCTTCAAAGCAATAGTTTATAATTGTATGTGAGGCCTCTGTAGCATATCCTTTACCCCAGCTAGATTTGTCTCCTATTAAAACACCATATTCACCAGAATTATTTTGGGTATTGATTGGATCTATTTTTATATTACCAATATGGTTGCCTGAATTTTTTAAATGCAAAGCCCAAAAATAAACCTCTTTGTTATATTGATTTTGAATATATTCTTTTAACAAACTTAAAGTATAATTCCCTCTGGTTTCTAGGTACGTATTTACTTCAATATCATTTATCCAAGATACATATGCTTCAGAAACATGTTCCTGAGATACTCTTCTGTAGATTAAACGCTCAGATTTCAAATCAATATTTTTCATTGTAAAATGCATTAATTTCATTTATTACATACTCCTGTTCTATATTTGTTAACGTAGGATACATAGGTAAACTTATACAGTGTTTATAATAGTTTTCTGATATTGGGAAATCGCCTTCTTTCCAACCCAATCTTTTATAATATGGCATTAAATGACAAGGTATATAATGGATTTGCGCGAATATCTTTTTACTTCGTAAATGGTTGTACAATCCTAATCTATTTTCAACTTCTA
>Ga0209712_10001708_pt1 | contig 18513 bp, 18 predicted proteins | sample ArcOceMetagenome_FD_187443 | JGI IMG/M metagenome (GOLD analysis project Ga0209712, IMG submission 187443) | Marine eukaryotic phytoplankton communities from Arctic Ocean - Arctic Ocean - Greenland ARC118M Metagenome (SPAdes) (version 2) | ecosystem: Environmental > Aquatic > Marine > Oceanic...
TACTCCAGGCTTATTGCCACGCGCATCTATTTTGTACCAGCCATAATCTTGTAAATACACAGCATTCAAACCATGTAGGCAAAACGGAGGCTCATCCGTAATGGTCAGGCGCTGATAACACAAAGCCGCAGGGATATTATTGGCCCGCAATAACGCCGCCAACAAATGGCTTTTACCGTAACAAAAGCCATGGCCTGAGCTTAATACCTCACTGGCCTTTATGCTTACCGCCTGATCAAGGGTCTCTTCTTGGTAATCCCAAGCATGTTTAATTTCATCACGTACAAACTCAAAACAGGCTTTGGCTATTTCAAGTTCACCTATTCGGTTTTGGCTAAGCTGCTTTGCTTTTTCAACAATGTTCGATTCATTAAAATCGATATAATCACAAGCCTGTAGGTAAGTGCTTAGATCTGTATTTTTCATTGTCCACTTTCCAACATTTTTTTAATGGTTACGGCTTTTACAAAATGATCCAACTCATGGGTTTGAATCCACCATGTGGCCACGTCCATTAATAGTTCTGGCTGGGTATTTTTATTGGCAAAAAACGCATAAAACGACAAGCCCACTCCCTCGCCTTTTTTATCTATTTTCTGCTGGCAAATCTCAATGGCTTTTTGCCTAAAGTCTTTATTCATTACTGAATCCTTTCAATCGACTCATTTTATAATTTGCACTATACCCTGATACTTCTTTTGCTCCCATAAAAAAACACCGTATACAAATTTGCATACGGTGTTTTAAATTACTAAAGGTTAAACCGTTAAGTTTAAGCCGCTTCAGTATTTAGAATTGAGAATAATTCATCTTTTAAACTTAGGCGCTTTTTCTTTAAGCTTTCTAAATAATCATCGCTGGTATTTTCTGCGCCGCTTTCAATACGGTGGATGTCTTTATCCACATCATGGTATTCGTTAAACAAACGTAGAAAGTGCATGTTTTCTTGTTTTAGTTCGTGAATACGTTCTTTGAATTCAGGTAGTTCGTTGGCTAGGCTGTGGTTTTCAATGGTCATCTAAGGTGATTCCTTTGCTTTATTTTTAACTTCTAACTTCATTGTAGAAGCCTAAAAAAGACAGCCATTGATATACATCATATTCACAACGGCTTTTGGCAAAGGCTTGATCTGCGATTTTAAATACAGGTGCAACTAATACAGGCATCTTAGAATAAAAGCGCTAGTCAGCACACATTAAGAGCGAGAAAAGAACAGCTCAAATAAATCAAACGTAGCGTTTTGACGGGCTGCAAGGGCTTGGCACGCAGCTGCTTGTTTGTTGGCATCCAATGGAGAAGACTGGGCTATTGAAGGCTGGGCCGCCTCGCATAATGAGGCTTGCTCGAACTTGCCATGCATCACATGAAAGCTGGTGGCCACTACTAAAAAGAACACACATAGGCCTGCAAGCGCGCCATTGTGTTTGAGTAACATTGCTAAGAGTAAACGTTTCATACTTTGAGTTTAGGAGACGTTTTACGCCAAGCATTGGAAATCACTCATATATAATGAATGATTCCCAAAGGCTCAAATTGGCTACCTTAAGTATATATACCCTTAATAGGTAACCGTTAAATCCAAGCTAACATTGCGACCAGGCAATGGGCTAAACGCTTTCAGGTAACTCACGTGGTTGCGACCAAGTTCGTCCGATAAGTTATTGCCCTTCACGCTCACATCCATGTGTAACCTGTTCCACTCAAACTCATAAGCGGCCATGGCGTTAATCGTATGATACGCACTGGTACTGGTTTCACTGGCGGCGGTGTCAGCCTGTTTGTCATGGTATTTTACATTCGCATTTACCAGCCAATGGCCTTGCTGCCATGCGCCACCTAACAATAAGGTTTGCGGCGGAATACGCGGTAAATGATTGCTAGTGGCATCATTTTTCAGACGGCCAACGGCTTTGTCCATCACCACACTAAGCGCCCATGCATCCGTCACATCATATTGAAACGCCGCTTCAAACCCAGTTAGGTACGCATCCTTTTGCACGTACTGATACACCGCATTGCCATGAATGGGATCTACGATAGTTTGTAGCTCATTAAAAATGTAGCCATCAAAATCGTAATAATAAACCGCCACATCCCACATTATGTCTTCAAGGGAATATTGCCATGTAACATCCAAGGTATGAGCGATTTCTTTGTCCAAGTCAGGGTTGTCTAGCTGATAACTAAACGTAGCGTGGTGATCACCATTCCAATACATTTCATCTGCTAAAGGTGCGCGTTCTGTGCGGGCCAAAGACAAGCCCCACTTTTGCTGGCCTTTTAACATTGCTGAATGGGGCTGCCATGTCCAACCAGAACTGATGGTGGCGGCTAAAAAGGTTTTATCATCGTAGTAACTTGATGCCTGACGACTGTTCGGACGAATGCTCACAGGGTCGGCACTGATGGTGCGTTGATCTAAACGTAAGGCGTATTCTTGCTTGCCACCGTTTTTACCATTACCCCAATCACTGGACACAAGCGCAAACACCGCGGCATCAATGGTTTGTGTTTCTGGCATTGGAGTATCGTGAACGAACTCTACCGTATTACCATCTGCATCAAGCTGAGGATTAAAACTAGGGCCCTTATTTCCGTCCCAAGTAAGGTTCGAATAATTAGGCACGCCGTTTTCACAACCGTCGTGATCATGGCAAAGGGCTAGGTCTTGCACATTCACATGCACACCCACCTGACTGTCATAATTCCAATCGCTGCTTAAACTGCTTAATGAAAAAATCGATTTCAGCTCTACGTTTTGTTTGTCAAAATAACCAACAACCAAACCTTCATCCATTTCATCGTGCTCATAATCGTTCACACTCAGTTGCGTTTTAATGGATTCTAAAATGCCATTAAATATTGCCACTTCATGTAAAGCATCTAAGCGAAACTGTGTGGGCGCCACACCGGCCACTTCGTTGTCTTCATTAGGCACGCCATATTCATAATCCAAAAACGATAAGGCCAAACCTGTTCGCCCAGAACCATTCAAATGAGTGATGCCAAAATTGAAGCCTTTCGATTGAGTACTGGTATTGGCTACTTTGCCATTTAAGCTATTATCCGGCGCTTCGTAGTCTTGCGACTCGCGGGTAAAGCCGTCTAAGTGAAGCACCCAATTCTCGCCAATACCCTGATCAATTTGACCAGAGATTTGCTTGCCTTGATCCACACTGGACATGGAAGTGCCCAGCTTTACCGACGTGGCAGCATGACCATTTTTATCAAGCAGTGGAGTCTCATGGAAACGACCATCCGCCACATTAACCACGCCGCCAATGGCACCGCTGCCGTATAACAACGTACCCGGGCCATAAATAACCTCCACTTGCTGTGCATTGGCTATCTCGGCCATAGGGGCATGGTCGCTGCTCATGGCAGAAACATCCGCTGCATCACTGCCGTTGACCGCCACTTTTACTCGGTTACCAGAAAGCCCTCGAATCACAGGGCGACCCACTCCAGGGCCAAAACTGGCATTAGAAACACCCGGCATGTTTTCAAGTAACTCGCCCAAGCTAGACGCAGAGGCTTGCTGAATATCGCTTTGGTTCAGCACTTTCGCTGCTTGCACCACATCCTCTAACGACTCACCACTGGCGGTCACGGATACGGCATCGAGGTGATGAAGCCTGTGATCATCTTCAGTGTTTGATTCATCTTTGGCGTGCACAGATGAAAAAACAAAACACAGGCTAAGGGCATAAAGCCCTTTGCCAACAGTATTCTTCAAAGCCGTGAATTGATTAGTGGCTATGATCATGATCACCTTCTTCTATTTCATGGAAGCTCACGATAGAGGCCACATCATTTACAGATACGTCTTCACGTCCGTGGATATGGTAAGAAACCGCTTCTTTATCAATTTCATAAAGGGTTTGTGAGGCATTGTCGATTACAAACACAGCTTGACTGGCAGTGGCCATTTTTAGGTCATCACAGCTAGAAGTTGTGTCTAATACGATAGTGTCTTGAACTTCGCCTTCGTGGTTATATACAGTTAACGCAGAAGCGGTTAGCGCGAAAATATCTGCATTTGCGCTATCAATTCCCCAAGCACACATATCAGCAGAAGCAGCAAAACCAGCGCCACCTTCTAACTCAAGTGCTTCAGAAGCATTTTCTTCAACAACATAAAACTTATCATCCGCACCTAGGCCAACAAATACATCCGCACGAGTAGACCATTCTACGGCTGTTGAAATATTTGCGATGTCTGCAATTTCAATGGTGTGCTCCGCCCCTTCTGTTGCAGGCTCTTCTAGCTTCACACTAAAGCTTGATCCAGCACATGACACCACAACAAACTCTTCATTCTGAGCAGCGCTGTCTACTGATGTGCAAGTTTTTGTATCAGCTGTAGGTGTTGCATCTTCATATACAACTGCGTTACCGCCAGTGAAAGCTAGAGCGACAAGTTCATCACCTTCTTCTAATAAAAGCGCAGGGTAATTTTCTGAGCCTATTCCTAGGTCTTCAGCTTCCGGTGTAGCACCTTCCTCTAAAGATTCGTAAGGCACTAGTTGAGTCGCACCGTCAACCAATACGCTAAAGTGCCCATTGGTATTGGCCACTTCAATATTCGTACCTGTAACACTTAACGTGCTCACTTCTGGTAACTCATGCTCTTCTTCTGAAGCGCCTTCTTCTTCGTGATGTGCCGCTACAAATTGCACAGAACCGGCTGTGATAATGGCTGCTGCTTCGCCGTTAGCGGCTAACAATAACTGCGCGCCATTGGCAGCTGCTGCGTCTTCAAGGTTTTCTGCGGTACCTTCTTCTAGAACAGATAGAGCAGTGGTATTAGCCTGTGAGATCAACGCAGAATGCGCGTGCTCTTCTTCAGTAGCGGTAGTGGAATTTGAACTGCTGCCACAGCCAGTTAACAATAATGCAGCCGTGGTCATACCAACAAAAATAGGTAAAGATTTCATTTCGATGTTCTCTAAAAAGTCATACACATAGGCTCGGCTTAACCAAATATGGTCAAGCCAAGAAACACATTACAAATTGTGGAAAAACTAGTTAAAGATAGGCGGGGCGCGGGCTTGCTGCGTGTTAAAGGTATTAACCGCAAACGCAACCAGGGTAAAAGGTACAGATTCGACATTCTGCTTAGTATGGACACATTCCACAGAGACTGAAGGCAACGGGGAGTTGCCATCCACCATGAACATGGGGCATTCGATGCCATGTTCGTGGTCAACCAACTGGTCATGGACCAGCTGCAAGCTAGAGCTGACAACCAGTGCCAGAATCAATGCTAGAGCAAGATGACCATTGTATTTATGCAAAAGTGCTTTCATGGCCGGCATGGTACTGCTTCCCCAGCGAGCTTTCAAATAAAAGCTATTCCTATTTGCAAAAAATTACATAAGTTCCTAGCTAACAACTATTTGGAATATACACTTAAAAGACCAGTGAACCGGCTGCTAGCAACTTGCGTATAAAGCTTTGAAAGCCGTTTATTTACAAAGATATGCTATGGTGAATTTGCCATGTTTTTTATCTGATCACTCTCTTACATCGGGCCAACCATGACACAGAATATTCAAATTGGTATCAGCAGTTGTTTATTGGGCCATAAGGTCCGTTTTGATTCTGGCCACAAAAATAATAAATTCGTTGTGGATGTACTAAGCCAATATTTTGAATTTAAAGCGTTTTGCCCTGAGGTAGAAATTGGCCTAGGCATTCCCAGAGAAACCATTCATTTAGTTAACATTGATGATGACATTCGCTGTGTGGGCACCAAAACCGAAGACCTAGATGTAACCGATGCCCTGAAGGATATAGCCGAACAGCAAAAGCCTTGGCACAGTGAACTAAGCGGTTATATCTTAAAAAAGAGCTCCCCCAGTTGCGGTATGGAGCGAGTAAAGATTTATAAAAAATCAAAACAACACACTGCCCCCAGCATGGATGGCATTGGCGTGTACGCCAAACGCTTGATGGAAAACTTCCCAAACCTGCCCATTGAAGAAGAAGGCCGCTTGGAAGATGCTGGCCTGCGTGAAAATTTTATTAAACGAATTTTTATTTATGCGCGCTGGCAAGAAATGGTGGCCAGTGGATTAAGTATCAGTAAGCTGCAAACGTTTCATGCTAATCATAAATACATTTTTATGAGCCATAACCAAAATGCTGGGCGTGCACTTGGGAAAATACTTGCGGTAAAAGGCAAAGCCGATGCCGAAATGTTAAATGATATTAGTCAGAAATATTTAACTGACATGATGATATTACTTAAAACCATCGCCAACCGTAAAAATAACGTAAACACCCTGATGCACATTCAAGGGTATATTAAAGAGCATTTAGATAAAGACGATAAAGCTGAATTAGGTGATGTGATCTCTGATTATCAAAAAGGGCTATTGCCATTAATTGTACCCATTACCTTGTTTAGACATCACTTTCGAAAGCACCCGCATGAATACATTACGGACTCTTATTATATGAAACCTCATCCATCTGAGTTGATGCTGTTAAACCGAATTTAAAATTCGCTAAAAATAAAAAAGGCCCATATGCATCTGAACTATAATTCAAAAGCTGGGCCTTTTTTATTGAATTAGGTTTAACTAATCTTCGTCTAACGTTTCATCCGCTTGTGTTAAACCTAAATGCTCCGCATGGAATTTTAAATGCTGCTCGATAAAACTGGATATAAAATAATAGCTATGGTCATAGCCAAGTTCCATATTCAGTATTAGCGGGTAGTCACTTTCTACTGCGGCTTTTTTAAGGTTATCGGGTTTTAGCTGTTCTTCTAAAAAGTTATCCGCAGTTCCTTGATCGACTAAGCTTGGGACTTGTTGCGTTTTATCTTTAGCTTGGGCCATCAAAACACTGCTGTCGTACTGCTGCCATGTTGATTGATCGTCACCTAGGTAAGCGGTAAACGCTTTAATGCCCCAAGGGCAATCACTTGGATTGCTAATAGGACTAAACGCCGAAGCCGATGTATAACGCTGCGGATTCTTTAAGCTGATCATTAACGCCCCATGACCACCCATAGAGTGACCACTGATGGCACGTTTATCGGATACAGGGAAATGACGTTCAATTAAATCAGGCAGTTCATTTACCACATAATCGTACATGTGATAATGATTAGTCCACGGTTGCTGTGTGGCGTTCACATAAAACCCAGCACCCAAGCCAAGATCGTAAGCACCCTGTGCGTCATCCGCCACACCGTCTCCACGAGGACTGGTATCGGGCGCTACAATGGCAATGCCCATTTTTGCGGCCATACGCAGCGCACCGGCTTTTTGCATAAAGTTTTCATCGGTGCAGGTTAAGCCTGACAACCAATACAAAACCGGTGTTTGTGCATTTGATTGGGATTGCGCTTCGGTATCACTGGCCAATGCCTGGGGCGGTAAATAAATAGCAAAACGCATTTCACAATTTAATACATCAGAGTAATGGCTAAATTGTTTTTGCTCGCCGGCAAATACACGCTGGCTTGCCACTTGTTTAAGCTGATTGTTAATTTCACTCATATCTGACTTTGGGCTCATATTTATACGGTCTATTTATTAAAATGCACAACAGAGCGAATGCTTTCGCCTTTGTGCATTAAATCAAACGCATCGTTAATACCTTCTAGGGCCATGGTGTGAGTAATAAAATCACTTAACTTAAACTCACCCGCTAAATAGCGCTCAACATAATCAGGTAATTCTGTGCGGCCTTTAACCCCACCAAACGCGGTACCGCGCCATACTCGACCGGTTACCAGTTGGAAAGGACGCGTGGTAATTTCTTGCCCTGCACCGGCCACACCAATGATTACAGATTCGCCCCAACCTTTATGGCAGCACTCTAACGCTGAACGCATCACATCCACGTTGCCAATGCATTCGAATGAAAAGTCTACGCCGCCATCGGTTAATTCAACAATCACGTCTTGAATGGGTTTATCGAAGTTTTTAGGGTTAATGCAATCGGTGGCGCCTAACTGCTTGGCTAAATCAAATTTTGATTCATTAATATCTATGGCAATAATACGACTGGCTTTTGCCATGGCCGCACCAATTACCGCACTTAAACCAATGCCCCCTAAACCAAAAATGGCCACGGTATCGCCCGGTTGTACTTTGGCGGTATTCACTACCGCGCCCATACCAGTGGTCACACCACAACCTAATAAACACACCTCTTCTAATGGCGCATCTTTGTTTACTTTGGCTAACGAAATTTCTGGTAGCACTGTGTATTCAGAAAAGGTTGAGCAACCCATGTAATGGTAAATAGGTTCGCCGTCTTTATAAAAACGTGTGGTGCCATCCGGCATCAGACCTTTGCCTTGGGTTTCACGTATTTTTTGGCACAGGTTGGTTTTACCCGAAAGACAAAATTTACATTCGCCGCATTCCGGCGTGTATAACGGAATCACATGATCCCCCACCGCCACACTGGTCACACCTTCGCCAATGCGTTCAACAATGCCGCCGCCTTCATGGCCCAGAATGGTTGGGAAAATACCTTCAGGGTCTTCGCCTGATAGGGTGAATGCATCTGTGTGGCACACACCACTGGCCACAATTTTCACCATGACTTCGCCAGCCTTTGGGTACATCACATCCACTTCTTCAATGGATAAAGGCTGGTTAGGCCCCCATGCAACAGCGGCTTTGGATTTGATAAATTGTTCAGACATGGAGATCTCTTTTGAAGAAGGTTTAAGTTACTGATGTTTCTATGACAAATTGGTTTATGGCTAAGCTCTAGGTCACGCTTTACCACTACAACACTTTACCACTACAACGCTTTATACGATAAACAGTGCAATTAGATCACTACACGGTTTATCGCCTAGTTACGTTAGTCTAGCCTAACTTTACTAATGATTTTTCAAACGCGGCGTCTACTTGTTTTTGTGAAGGCACATTCGCGCTTTTTACTAAAATAATCAGGCTTTGCGCGTGAATGTGATCGTCACCGGCGGGGTGTACGGTCACCTCCCCTTCTTTATTGATAAAGGCCATGGGCGTGCCCACACCCGCTTGCACCATGGCACTTACCACATCGGCCCAGCGTTCACCCTCTAACCAAATACTGTAGCGTTCTGGGTGATTGTCTTTGCGGGTAAACATATCTTCGATGACCACTTCACTGCCCGGTGCGTCCATGGCGCGCACTAATAATTCAGGGTAAGAGCGAATAGGCCGAGACACGCTTTTTATGCCCAAGTCCGTAATGCGCTTGCGGTTGGAATCCTCAACACACTCTACCAAGGCTAAGTGGGCTAAGCGCATTGAATGTAAGCGGTAAGCGATATCAAAACTGATGCTGTCACTGTCGGCGTTGTATTCATCACGGGCCAATACCAATATGTGTTTGCTTTTGCCGGCATGGGCTCGGTTTAAATCGGTATCGTCATTACCGCTACCGGTAATGTGGCGCACGTCTAAGTCTTTTAATTGGGCTGGCAAACCATCTTGGAACTCACTATTAAGCAATAAGATGGGCACATTTTTATATTCTTTATCTTCGCGAATTTGCATCACAAGGCGTTTAAAAAATAGCTCGTTATTGTATTTTGGTGAGTTAATAATCAGTATGTGGTTTTCCATTTTCCAGTCCCAAAAGCCGTTGCGTATGCGTTCATTGCGGGCAATGCGGTAGTCCACATAATCCCTAATTAAAAAAGTCATTAAGGTGATGCCACCAAAATAAATCAAAATGATGGTGGCCATTTGCCCATGCTGAGTTTGCGCGCTTAAATCCCCATAACCCACTGTGGTTAATGTGGTGAGGGTTAACCACAAGGCTGGCCACGGCTCTAACCCTTCAAACCCCATCATGGCCAAGCTATGGCATAACACCAACGCCATTAATACAGCTGTGGTATAGAGCGCTTTTTTAACAATGTGATGGTCCGCACGGTAAATCAGCAGCCGGTTTTTCACTATCCAACGAGACAGTTTCATGATTCACTCAATTTTTTATAGTGGCGTTAGAATAAAGAATTTAACTACTGCCGCAAGGATTATTACGCCTAACTTTGATAGGATGGAACAACCAATATCAAACAATAATAACAAACAATGAAAGCAGCTCACTCTACCTTATTTTTATGTTTCAGCCTGCCCTTGTGTGCTTTCGGTCAAGAACAAGCCAGTAGCGGCATTCATGCCATAAGTTTATCTCATCAGCAATATCGCGAAACGTTTGAATTTGAGAACAGTACACAAAATTTGAATGTAAGCGGCCCAGGTTTTCAATACAGTTATGGGCAAGCATCCTACAGCGTGGGATTTAACTATCAAATGGCCGACGATCACAAACAAGTACGGTATCCCGTTTTAGATCGACAGTTTTCTTTAATGTTAGAAACAGAAGGCTACGGGGCATTTGTCCAGTATTATTTAGGCCAAGCTTGGCTGGGCATCAGTGTGCAAAAAAGCATAGAGATCAATGAATATGATTTTGCCAGCCCTAATATCGCTATTAAAAATCAAAATGAAATTAATACTTCAAGCCTAAGCTTAGACGCGGGATACGGTTGGTATTTTGAACGCTCACAACTGAGTATTTACGGTCAGCTCTCTCAACAATATAACGAAGAAAAAACCCTCTATGTTGAATCTAGAGATGTCTTAAACATTCGCAGTGCCAGCCAAGACAGTTCGTTTATTGATGAAGAAGCATTACTGGCGAGCATCACGCTGGATTATGGCTTTTATAATGATTTAAGTTTTATTAACCCAGACTTACAGCTCGCCACTAATATAAACGTTACCCATATTTCCAGCTTAAGTGGTAATGCGCATATTCAACAGAATAGTCGTTACAACTTACCCAATAGCCAACTTTCACAAAGCGCTGAAGAACTGACTGTCGACAATCAACAAGACAGCACTCGATATGGTTTTCAGGTATCCGTTCAGGGTATGCAAAACAGTGTGTCGTTTGCTGTGAATATTGAGGACGACCAAGACATGGCCGACGCATATTTCAGTGTGAGTGTAGGCACTCAGTTTTAATTCGAATCCCATTAAACCTAGGTAAAAACACCTGGCACGAGACCTTAATCTAAAGTGGATTAAGGTCTGCGATTTGGCATTCGACTGGGAGCCATACGCTGTTGCTTATTGAAGCGTTGCTGCAACTGTTGACGTTGAGCAGGTTTCATATTTTTAAAGCGCTCGAATTTGTTTTTAAGTTGATTCTTTTTCTTTGGACTCAGGTTTTTATAACGCTGCATTTTGGCTGCGGCGTCACGCTGTTGAGCTTTTGGTAAATTTGAAAAACGCTTGAAGCGCTCTTGCGCCGTTTGTTTTTGCTCTGGGTTTAAGCTGTTCCAACGTTGGGCGCCATTAATTAAACGGCTTTGTTTGTCTGCATCCATTGTATCCCAACTGCCTTTAAAGCTAGATAACGTGGTTTGCACATCTGTGGATAGGCTATTAAATTCTTGAGCCATGACACTATTGCTAAATACAGCACCCATGCATAACAAGCCCACCAACATCAATACATTGTGTTTTATGTTATTCATCATTGGCCTCCTTGTTATCTGAGTGTGTGTCATTGTTTGTCTCTTCTAAAGTATCTGTTTTTTCGACCATACTTAATGGGTCTAATAATTCGTTGTTGCTGTCTATGCTGTCGGCTAAAAATAATAAAAATGCTTCATCTAATACCGCATTGTCATGATCTGCTTGGGCATTAACATCTGCGTAACTGCCGTGCACCACTAACATTAAGCTTAAATACAAGCCGCCATTAACTAGGGCTTTGCTCTTGCTGCAATAGCCATAGGGCAAAGTCCAAGTTTTCAACCAATTCAAGTTCATCGTCATTTAGGCTTGCCAGTTCCAGTAATACACTGTGCTGTTCCATTTCTAGTTCTACTTTCCCTGGGGAAAGATTACTGGGTTGCGCTGGGTTTGCCAATGCTATCTCGTGTTTAACATCAGCCGGGTCAACATTTACAACACCAGACAGCCAAAGCGGCACCACTAAACACACACAAGCCGCCAGCGCTAATAGTGGTTTTAACCATTGCTGGTCATTGGCTGCTGTTTCTAAACCTGCCTTGCCTTGAAAACCCGCTTCTGCACTTATTTTTGCCTGCAGTAATGCTTGTTTTCTTGCGGCGGCGAGTTTGCCTTGAATTGGCTGTGACAAATTCTCCGCTTGTTTATCAAGCTGGTGTTTTATTTCATCGTTCATATTTTTCATAAAACACCCTTGTCTTGTTGATTCTCGTTTGATTGATTTTGGCCCGCTGGAGCGTCTAAGTTTAAGGCCATTTGAATTTTCTGTACGGCTCTATGGTAATGGGTTTTAACACTGCCTTCACTGATGCCCATCACCTGTGCGGTTTCTTTTACACTGAAGCCTTCCCAGCAGCGTAATAAAAAACATTGCTGCTGCTTTAAGGGTAATGTTTCGATGCTTTTCATGGCTTGATCACTGCTTTGCATTAAATGCACGGCATGCTCTGGATTGATCTGCGTGACATCTTCGACGGTCTCTTCTAGTGCGGCATCTAAATCGTCGCACTCTTTGGGCTTTTTATGGCCCACCTGAAAAAAGCGTTTCCAGGTGCGTTCTTTACGGTAAAAATCTTTTATGCGGTTTTCTAAAATGGTGAAAAACAAAGGCGGCCAATCGTCCACGGTTAAATGGCCGTAGTTGCTTGCCAGCTTAATCATGCTGTCTTGCACCACATCCAAGGCATCCGCTTCATTTTGCAATGCCATATTAGCCATGCAAAACGCGCGTTTTTCTACCGATTGTAAAAACCGATCCAACTCAAGCACGGCTGTACGCTAATGCTTTGATTGATATGGTTTGAAAATTAAAAAACAAATCTAGCACCTAAGGTGTTTACCCATTGATCGTAATTGTAGTTCTCATCATCGTAATCAACGTTTGACGAATTATGAATATAGCTTGCATCAAAATACAGCTGTAAAAATGAGTTTAGATAATAGTCATGGTTATAGCTAAAACTTAATTGTCTGTCTTCTCGCGCCTCTAAGTCAAACACACTTAAATCGTAATTGGTTAATTTATATTTAAATCCGATGCCATCATTGTGTTTACCATGGCGTTTATTAACCGCTGCCTTGATAGAACGACCACTATTGCTTAAGCCGTCACCCACATAGCTGTTATCAAATACACTAAACAACCAGTATATTTTCGCGCCTGACGTTACATCACGAATGCTAAAATCCATGACTTGGCTGTTGCCGTCGTAATCAACATAATCTTCTGATTGCGGCTCTTTTTTAGTGTAACTGTATGCCAGACCAAAACGACGGTCTTTTATTTTATGGCCAAAACTAAAACGGCCAGTATTGTAATTTAAAACATCTTCACCAGATAAATTATAGGTTTGGCGTGAAAAACTCATACCCAGTTTTTGTTTATCAAAATAATAATTAAGCGGCACCGAGAACATAGTAATGGTGGTATCGGCGTCGTTTTCCATTAAGGATTCATGAAAATAATCCAGCATAATCGCCGCATCACTGTTTTCCCCGTCCCATATTTCCACATTGGCGGTGGCTGCCATTTGGCTTTGCACGTCAGCTTTACTGGAATCACTTTCTTCTTCATTGATGATCAAATCATCTGAGGTTAAAAACACATTATTGTTATAACCACCGTTCACATCCAACTCTAAGGAAAACGGCTTTCCCTGAGCCAACACGCTGCAGCTTAATAACAGTGCCACACTGATAAAACCTGATAAATGTTTCATACATACCTCTTATGAAAAAGGGCGACCGCCTACCACACGGGCAGTCGCCAAAGGGGACTAACGTTTATGGCAGGTATTACTCGCTAGCAAAACGAGTGGCCAAAATTTCACGACGCTCATGACGGCTCAAGCCTTGTAGCTCATCACGCAGCGCACTGCGCTCTTCTTCACTTAACTGGCTGATTTGGTCACGCACTTCGGCACGCTGCTCTTGGCGGTATTCACGAAATGCCTGCTTGCCTTCTTCTGTTGTCACATCAAAACCAAGCTCAGCGGCACGGCTAATGCGGTTCTCTTGACGGTATTCACGAAACGCTTCTTTGCCTTCATCTGTGGTTACGTCAAAACCTAGTTCTGCGGCATGGGCCACACGCTGCTCATGCATGGCTTCTTTCAGGGCTTCACGGCCTTCTTCGGTGCTGATATCAATGCCCAGCTCAGCTGCTTGCGCTTCAATGAACTGCTGCTTGGCTTCAGAATTGTGCCAGCGCTCTGCGGCCATACCGGCAAACGAGAAGCTGCTAGCAGCAAGGCTTAGGGATAAAATTAGGGTGCGAGTTAACATGATGTATTCTCCGTACTGATTTTTGTCTTGAGACGAATCTTAGTTTCATGCGGTTTTTGCCGCTTTCACCCTATAAAACGCACCACTTACGCTTTGGTTGACACACAGCGTAAAAAAAATTGAAAAAACAGCCAAAAAACCTCAAAACCCTGATCTACACGGTGGCTCATGCACACAGATAGGCTTAATCTATATGCATATTGTTTATTGGCCCGTAAGGATATGTCATGTTGCCAGCGCCATTGATCCCCACTCAAGACCAGCGCCTAGCGCACTTTGAAGCATTAACCGCAGAGCATCCCGCTTTTGCCATTGCACACGACCAGCTAAAGCAGCAGTTCGCTCGCACCATCACCTTAAGTGATTATGTGTACGACAGCTTGGACCACTTCCCGTTTATGGCCGAGGCCCTTTTAAAGCCTGAGTTTTTACATCAGCCATTAGATAAAGCCGCCTTAACTGAGCAGCTAAAACAGAACATTGAAAGCTGTGAAAAAGAAGAAACCCTGTTTACAGCTTTGAGACAGTTTCGCCGTTTACAGCAAATGCGTTTGATCTGGCGCGATGCCAATAACCTTTCTGATTTAAAAGCCACCTTGGAAGAGATCACCTTTGTGGCCGATGCCTTTATTGCGCAAACCCTAAATTGGCAGCATTCACGCTTAGTAAAACGCTATGGTGAGCCCACCGGCAAACACAGTGGCGAACAACAAAAAATGATTGTCATTGCCATGGGTAAACAAGGGGCCCGTGAGTTAAATTTGTCTAGCGACATTGATTTGATTTTTGCGTTCCATGAAAACGGCGATACTAACGCGCAAGAAGGGCAAAAGAGCATTAGCAACCAAGAGTATTTTACCAAGCTGGGTCAGGCGCTCATTCAAAGTTTGGATAAAATCACCGCCGACGGATTTGTTTATCGTGTGGACATGCGCTTACGCCCTTATGGGCAGTCTGGCCCCTTGGCCATGAACTTTTCTAGTTTAGAAAACTATTACCATGATCAAGGGCGCGAGTGGGAACGCTACGCCATGATCAAAGCGCGACCCGTCACTGGCGATGAACACCATACTGATGAGTTGATGCGTATTTTGCGCCCGTTTAGTTATCGTAAATATGTGGACTTTGGTGCGTTTGAATCACTGCGCGATATGAAAAGCCGCATTCAGCAAGAAACCCTGCGCCGCAATTTAGGCAACAACGTTAAGTTAGGCAGTGGTGGTATTCGTGAGATTGAATTTATCGCTCAAGCGTTTCAGTTAATTCGCGGCGGGCAAGAACGTGAATTACAACAGCCTAATATTTTTAAAGTATTTGAATACTTAAAAAATAATGAATACCTGCCGTTTGAAGCCATTAAAGATTTGTTAAACGCCTATGGTTTTTTGCGCGATGCCGAGCACGCCATTCAAGCCTTAAAAGACGAGCAAAGCCAAACCCTGCCCGATGATGAATTTAATCAAAGCCGCATTGCATCGTATTTAAATTATGAAAGCTGGGACCAATTCTCAGGCCTATTAGAAAAGCACCGCAATAATGTTACTGCACACTTTAAGCAGATTGTGGCCCAAGAAGATGAACACGAAGAAGACGATGACTTAAATATTTGGCGCAGCATTTGGTTTAACGAATGCGACCTGTGCGATGTGCCAGCTAATAGCGATAGTGTGCAAAGCACATTACAGCGCCTGCGTGATCAAGCCGACAATAAAATGCAGGCCATTGGCAAACAGCGCTTAGATAAAACCATGCCGCTACTGCTAAAAGCCATTTGGCAAAGCGATACACCAGAATCTGCACTAGAGCGTTTGGTGCCGTTAATCGAATCCATTTTACGACGCACCGCCTACTTTGTTTTATTAACTGAGAACCCGCAGGTTTTACAACAGTTGGTGCGTCTATGCGAAGCCAGCCCTTGGATTGCGCAAAACATTGCAGACAACCCCATCTTATTGGATGAGCTATTGCACCCGGCCCATTTGTTTAATCCTAATGATAAAGCCGCCATGGCAGAAGATTTAGAGCAAAGACTGCTGCGCATTCACGAAGACGATTTAGAAGATCAAATGGATGCCCTGCGGCATTTTGCCAATGCGCAAAAATTACAAATCGCCGCCTGCGAAGTCACCGGTGTGTTGCCACTCATGAAAGTGAGCGATCATCTCACTTGGTTAGCAGAAACCATTTTAGCCAAGTCGCTCGAATTGGCTTGGTTTCAAATGGTGCAAAAATACGGTTACCCAAGCGATAAAAACAAAGAGCCTGTGCTGCTGCCACAAATGATTATTTTAGGTTATGGCAAATTGGGCGGCATAGAGCTCAGTTATAACTCAGACTTGGACATGGTGTTTTTGCATAAAGGCCACCCTAATGGTTACACCAATGGCCAGCGTGAATTAGAAAACGGCGTATTTTACACACGCTTGGGCCAACGCCTGATTCACATACTCAATACCAACACCCGTGCAGGGCAGCTTTATGAAGCCGACATGCGCCTGCGCCCCAGCGGATCAAGCGGCATGATTGTGGCTTCGCTGGCGGGATTTGAAAAATATCAGAAAGAAGAAGCATGGACATGGGAGCATCAAGCCCTGCTGCGCGCCCGTGTGATCATTGCTGGAAATGGCCTAGGAGAGGAATTTGGGCAAATTCGCAGCCAAATTCTATCAAAACAACAAAATCCCATAGAACTACAACAAGAAGTGCGAGAAATGCGACAAAAAATGCGCGATAATCTCGGCTCTCAAAGTGTGGGCAAAGCTCAGTTTCAGCTTAAACAAGACCCCGGCGGCATTGTGGATATAGAGTTTATGGTTCAGTACCTGGTACTGGCCAATAGCCACAAACACCCCGACCTACTTGCTTGGACCGATAATGTGCGTTTATTAGAGGCTTTAAATAAGCGCTCTATACTGCAAAGCCATGAATGCGAGGCGTTAACTCAGGCTTACATAGCCTATCGCTCATGGGCCCATCGCCGCGCTCTACAGAACCAAAAGTTACTGTTTGAGCCCAATGAGCTAGACCAAGCTGGGTTAATCACCCACATAGACACGGTCAGTAATATTTGGAACACAATAATGGATGCCTAACCTGTTGGGCGTCCGCAGGAAGCTAGGTTAATCGATACGGTTAACCGCTTTGAAAAATTATGGACGCCCCGTTTATATTGGGCCTCTAGCTAGAAGCCGTTTTAGGTTTCTGTTTATAAGATTAGGAATAAAAATGGCTGCATTTGGAACCGTTTTCATGCCAAAAATGGCATTGGCGACATTCGAAAATAATTCATGGACACCTTCGCGTATCGTGCCATCGGACAAATTAGAATTTCACCCCGGTGCCCACGTATTGCATTATTCCAGCACCTGCTTCGAAGGTTTAAAAGCCTTTAAACACGAAGACGGCAGCGTGAATATTTTCCGTATGGATGCCAACATCCAACGCATGGCACAAAGCACAGACCTATTATTTTTGCCTGAGATCGACAAAGATCAGCTAGCACAAATGATTAAAGATTCTGTCAGCCTATACGCAGACGACGTACCCAACCCACCGGGTTCTATGTACATTCGCCCAACGCATATCGGTACTGAGCCGGCTATTGGTAAAGCGGCGGTGTCTTCTGAAACATCTGCGTTATACGTATTGCTTTCACCAGTAGGTGATTATTTTGCAGTGGGCGCGAAACCTTTACGTCTTTTATTAGAAGAAGACGGCATGCGTTGCGCGCCTCACATGGGCATGATCAAAAGCGGTGGTAACTACGCAAGTGCCCTTGGCCCGATCTCTCGCGCCCGCAACGAATGCAAAGCCGATCAAGTTTTGTTTTGCCCTAACGGTGACGTACAAGAAACCGGCGCGGCAAACTTTATTCTGATTGATGGCAATGAAATCATTACCAAAGCTCTAGACAGTTCTTTCTTGCACGGCATCACTCGCGATTCTATTTTAACCATCGCCCGTGATTTAGGCATGACAGTAACCGAACGAGACTTTACCGTTAGTGAATTAATTGAACGTGCACAAAAGCCCGGCACTGAAGCGGCGCTTTCTGGCACCGCTGCGGTATTAACCCCAGTGGGCACCTTGATTCACAAAGGTGAAGAAATCACTGTGGGCTCTGGTGAGCCTGGTGAGACCACATTGAAATTACGCCAAGCGCTTAATGACATTCAATGGGGCAAAGCTGAAGATAAATACGGGTTGGTTG
>Ga0209712_10001711_pt1 | contig 18498 bp, 16 predicted proteins | sample ArcOceMetagenome_FD_187443 | JGI IMG/M metagenome (GOLD analysis project Ga0209712, IMG submission 187443) | Marine eukaryotic phytoplankton communities from Arctic Ocean - Arctic Ocean - Greenland ARC118M Metagenome (SPAdes) (version 2) | ecosystem: Environmental > Aquatic > Marine > Oceanic...
GAGCCCACCTAGGATTCCTCATCAGGACAATCGCTTGGTCCATGCGGTCTCCCCAACTCCAGGTTCCATCCTTGTGAGGGTACGATGTTTTGAGATGAAGGGAAACCTCATATAGACCGGAGAAATTATGGTCATCCCCTGCACGATAGTTCGTTAAACCCTCGATTACTGTCCAGGAAAATCGCTTTCCTGATCCTGGATAGCTGGCAAGAAGTGTTGTAGTTTGATTATCTGCAGCCTCAGTGTACATGGGAGCCGAGAGGTAACAGTACGGATTTTCTCCTTTTAGGTCCACAACGAGCTTACGTCTAGTTTCTCTTGCGATGTCTCTTTCTTTCATTGCAAGGTTGATGGTTACGCAGAGATAGTACAATGCGAGGCAAACAGCGCATCGATATTTCCTGTTCTTGTTTTTGACGAGGCAGTGCATGATTCAAAGATATAATCAAAATGGAAGTATGGGATCAAACGCGTTTGGCTTTTTCGCAATGAAAGCTTTTAATGAGAAATGGAGTTCTTCATTGGGATGCATCAGTCCTGAATACTGACAAATAATTCTTCCGTGAGAAGGCCAGAGAAGGCACTTGTTGTTGAAATGATAAAGTGATCACTAGGAAATTGAAAAGTGATATAGTGAACACGAACTGGTTGTCGTAAGTCTTAATTAGATGACTCCGCAATGCTTCTCTCTAGAATAAGCTTCTCCATACTTAACTAATTAGTTTAAAAATGATAAAGTGATCACAAGGGAATTGAAAAATGACAAAGTGAACACGAAAAGGTTGTCGTAAGGCGTTATTAGATGACTTCCAATTTCCAATCTTCTCTCTCTAGAATTTAGGTTTTCCTTACTTTGTAGGGATTAGTATTCATAGAGCTACTGCGCCATATTCCGTGAGAAGGCCAGAGAAGGCACTTGTTGTTGAAATGATAAAGTGATCACAAGGGAGGAATTGAAAAATGACAAAGTGAACACGAAAAGGTTGTCGTAAGGCGTTATTACTTATTACTGTGGATACTTCCAATCTTCTCTCTAGAATTTAGCTTTTCCTTACTTTGTACGGATTATTCACAGAACAACAGCTTCAAGCTGCTACTGCGCCATATTTGCTTCGAGGCCATTTCAAAATTTGGAAATTTTCGTGTCTCAAGACCGCCATTCTTCTCTTCCACCAAATCCACAATCCACAATCCACACAACATTATTTCACACACATCATAACAGTGAGAATATATACTTGCACCAAATCCACCGCTCTCTTTGATACGAACACTTCCCTCTCCTCAATCTTCTCCCACATTCCTACTATTCATAATCATTCCTTTCAGTCTGAGACATGATTCTTACTGGTCTTATTGCCCAGCGGTTTGCCGGTAAGCCCCTTCGCCAACCCGACTACTGCATGCGAGACGTCCCTCAGACCTCCAAGGATCTCTCCAACTCCACCATTTACCATATCACCGATAGAGATCATTTTAACGTCTCTATGGCTGAATTCGTTCTCCTCTGTAATGAGGTGATGCGACGCAAATCCCTCCAGCATAAGATAAAGTCATCTAAACCGTTGAGTCTGGAATATATGGCTGATCGACTTGATGTCGACGATCCTTGCTTTGGCTTCATGGTGAGGACCAACAAAGTTCCAAACGATTTCCCCATGGATCAGATGGATTACTTTCACAAGGGAATGCTGCAGGGCTTTATCACAGTTACAACCTTCACCAATTGGCAAAAGAGCTTTCGGTGGGATAGCACACATGACTCTGCCTTTGCTTACGACGAGCCAGATTTGGACGCCAAGATGGTTTCAAATGAACGGACATGGGACAGGGATGGTTCTATTGCTGCAGCCTTGCAAAATACTGTTAGATGTGGTGATCCGTGGAATGAAGGAATTGTGTGGCCAAAGATTGCCGAGATTAGTTTGCTGGGAGCTCTTGGATGTGGCAAGGCTTTGCTTTCATTAGTGATTGAGAGATTAGAGTCAATGCAAGCAACTGAGAAATACAATTATGACTTTGTCTGCCTTCAAGCTACAGATAATTCTATTCCGTTTTATGAATCCATGGGGTTTGTTCGGGTGGGTTGTATTACTGAACAACGTCTCAAGGCAAGTGGCGACAAGGCGCTCGGTGAAGAAGACGAGGAAAAGGCTGAAATCGTATCAAGCCCAGTATTAACCATTACGACAAAAAAACATGGGGAGACTGCAGCAGACTATGCCAAAAAATTTGGCGTTGATGTTTGGGACATCATCATCATGAGCCACTATCTATATCCAGGCATGACGCCGAGAGCACCACTTATGAAGGGAACTATTTTGTACATTCCCGATATTTCCAAACTTGATGGTTGCACGGCTAATACCAACGGCGGATCATCAGTAGTAGGAGGGGCTACTCAGTGGTATTCATGCGAAGATAATGAGAGCCCGAAAGAAATTGCAAAGAAGTTTAATGTTGCTTGCAAGGACTTACTCGCTGCAAATAGGGTTAGAATTGCTGACTTGAAAGCGCACTCGAAACTGATTGAAGGGTAAGTAATCTTCTCTTGATTTTTGATTACTGTGTGTTTGTGGCATCTTGTGCTCATGTTTATTGAACTCCAATACTTTAGAACCAGACTTCAGGTATCAAACTTGCATCAGACAATGGACGAAGCAGTGCCTTACATCCATTGGACGTTTCCAGATACCAAGTTTGAAGATAATCCAGATCCCAGTTACATGATGGCACGAAGGTTGAATAGAAAGAATAGATTTCAATCGAAGATCAAGCCTGTTGAGAGTTCTTTTGCCATTCAAGTGCAATCTGAGTATGATTCATCGGCAGTGCCAACATCAGTGGTTCAAGCACCCAAAGATGCAATGCCAACGACAAAGACTAAGATAACGAAGAAGTCAAAGAAACGCAAGCGACATCCAGAACAGCCTCTCACTCCGAAGAGGCCGAAAACGGCTTACTTTGTGTTCCTTAGTGGGGAAAGGGAGCGCTTGAAAGCTAAAAATGTGAAGATAGCCATGACTGAATTGACCAAAGTTGCTGCTCAGCACTGGAAGGTTTTACCAGACGAGACAAGGGCACCAATCTTAAAGGAGGCAGAAAAATTAAAATGCGAGTATAATGAGGAAATGAAGAAGTATCAGAATGAAAATGAGAATTTTAGAGCCAAGTATCCAGATTGGGATAACAAAGATGACCACGATGAAGCCGCTTCGAAGAAAGCCAAAACATCTGGATTTGTGAATCTTTTCAACAAGGTGGTGAAACTTACAAAAGAAGGACAGAGGCAAGCCGGTGAAGAATTCCAGTACTACTACGTTCTTACTTACATCCCAGATTTGTTCTGGTGCCACTTGGCACCGCTTCGCAATGTAGGAGTATTTGGATCAAACAGGAAAAAGAGTGAAGGCAGAACAAAATGGATGCTAGTACATGAGGGAGAAGGAAAGGAGATGGATATCACAGGGGCTGTATGCCAGGCGTTGAAATCTCGATCAACCCGGGGATGTACTGACGCAGATAAGGAAGAATGGGATATCATCGATCCTGAAGCAGATGCTGCAACATCATGCCCTTCTCAGTATATGCAGAATAACGAAGTTATCAGTGACAAACAAACTTCCTTGAAGTTAGACGTGTTGGGCGAAACTGCTATAACGAACGATGAAAACCCGCAAACCGATACTTCCACAGCCAGTATGCGCACTGTTAATGTAAATCTGTGCCAAGACTTGCCAACGAATAACACGGTCGTTTCCTACTCAGGATTAAATGCAACTAGTCAACATGGGCCTACTACTACGGATACTAGTAAATGCCAATTACTAGATGGAAACTCTGACCACATACCTGAGTCAGATACCAACAGTGAAGGGGACTCAGACGAATTGTCTAATGAGAACTTGGCCTCCAAGGCTGAAACAAAGCCCTTGTTTGAAGCGTTGATGGAAAAAGTCATTACGCCAATTATCCAACGGAATACAAATACCTCTACTTTCCGAACCAGCTCAGTTCAAACGTCCTTGACATCCTTCTTCAAATCGTGATTACCATATTACGTTTGCAACAATGTTCTTAATTAAGTGAATCACAGGGTAATAACAATTATTATTAATAATAGGGTTACTGGATACAACAAGTCCGAAACTCCACCAGCCATAACCTTTATTCTTTATAAGTTAGAGCGTACTTTTAGTACCGGGTTTATAAGCCACCTTCAAACTGGAGGCTCTTCGCTTACACAGACGACGAGCGACGGGAAGTTCGCATCTTCGTTGCGATACTAGACCATCCTTGCGATTTTCAGAAACCTACTTGAAATATCGGCTAACTAATTTCCAAGTCTGTGTATCTGAAATAGTTTCGACCAAAGTCTTCGCAGCTTGAAATTCTTCAGGAGAGAAATATTCTAGATACTCTTTGCCAGGAATAAACGGTGGAATACTTGCCACCGGGGATAGCTCAAGGAAGCCAAAGATTGAATTCACGGTTGTATTGAATTGTTTTTCGTAGTTTTCATAATGAACAACTAGGCTTGGCAAATGAAGATCATCAATGACTCTGATGGCAAGGTTGTGCCACTATTGCATAATAATGGCGGCGTTAGCTCGCACTTTGAGATTTAGTTCAGTATGGATGCAAATGCTTACCTGGGCAAAGGCATAAAAAGATTTGTGGCAAGGAATGCTTTGAAAGAGCTCTATTGTGTATGGAGAAAATGTTCTTTCAGATGCCTCCTCTCCAGCATATTTGGCGTCCAAATACCTACACCAATGTCTAAATCCATCGATATCATTAGAATAATTTTGTAGCCAGTCAGTTCTTCCCTTCTTTGCCTTTTCGTGCCGTTCTAGATGGAAGTTTGACACAATATTATTGAAGGGATTTCGAATCAAATGAATTGCTCGCTGAGCTATCTTTGGGTCGTACGTCACATGAAACTTTGTGAGGTTGAATGATGATACGCGGGCTCCTTCTGCACAACTAGCCATGAACGATTCCTTTGTCTCAAGATAATGGCTGGGTCCACAATCACTGCATCGCCCTCCACAGTGAGTTTTTGTGAGTATAAATTGTTTGGGCATTGGTCTTTCCGGGTGCAGAAGGTATGGGCCCTGAGGCGAACTCGAATTTACAGGAATGTTTTCTCCATTTCCATTTAGATCGCATTCCAGACCATAGTTTGTTGCGACGGTTGTATTCGACGCTTGTCCCACCAGATGCATTGTGTAAGATGTACCAGAATTAGGGTAGGAAAGTAACCAGCAAACTTTTGGACCTTGATTCGGGATCGTAATTTGCCCTTCTGGCAGTTCCTTTAGAATTACATTGTAGGATATATCAACATGACCACTTTCAAAAGCTATTCGGGATAAATCGAGCATTGAGAAACAACCGAGGCTGACGAGTAGTGATACGGCCGTAAGGGAGAAGGAAAGAAAAAAGTAGTTTTTCTGCGATGAATTCATTATCTTTTAGCTGGACGAGTTCAGAAGAGAAGAGAAGCAACAAAGTTTTGTGCAATATAACTGGATTGTACTTTGAGTAACCAAATGTGGAGGTCGAGTTCAATCAAAATTACTTTTGAAAACAAGTAATGAGCTATTATGATAGGCCATTTACTACAGTATTGATCTGTCCGGGAAGGTCGATGCCTCTTTTTGTAGCGTGAATTGAGTCGAGTCAAGGATGCGACACGCCCCCCCATTCAATATCCCGATGACGAAGATATGTATAAAAGTGTACTCGTTGATCAAATAATTATGCTTACGATGTCTCAACGAGCTAGAAACGGTCATAATTCTTCCTGTCCATAAGAGCGGAGAGCCCTTCATCATGCAGATCGATTTGTACGATTTACTTTTCCTTGACAAGTTAGGATGGTGAGCTCTTGGAGACGACACTGACTAGATCAGGGTACAGTACATCTCGATAAAGACAATTCGAACTGAAGATACCTCCTCCTCGGAGCTTGTAATGGATTTTCGGCATACTTAATCAGCGGCTCGAGGCGTCCTTTTTGACCAAAATAAGAGCGAAGTCCTTCCTTCCTCAAGCAATTGGCTTAGATGATTTCCATGCCGGGATCGCTGTCATTACTATCACACGTGGAAAGTGTTTGCATTCCTCTCATTGTACCATGCTGAATTATTTTCTTGGATGCATCGTCACAGTCATTGGAACTCCTCCATCTCCCGCCAAACGCTTTTGCATAGAAAAAGCTCGTCAATACGCCGATTGCAATGCCTGAAGCAAGGTACCCGAAGTTTTGCAGTATAGCATTACCGTTTTCACGTTCACTACAAATCTCCTTGGAGATAGTACCACCCACTCCGCCTCCATCCTCCTCTTCAATTTCAGTTATGTCCTCTTCAAGAAGCTCCTCAGCTGTCATATAATCATCGCATCCACGCACCCCGACAATTATGCCTGTATCTACATTTTCAGTAAACATACCAGATATACCACGTTTGCAGTATAACCATCTCAATTCATCCTCTGCAGTGGCATAGGAACTATCTACAAAGTTGACTTCAGCTCTACTTGTCCACGGATGCACTGCTAAATCAAATTTCTTTGACTCAATCATAAAATCATACCCACCTTCTCCCAAGACACATTCCTTATCAGGACCAATGCCAGAGAGGAATCCAAGTTTTCCAATTTCATACCAAAATGTTGCCATATGGCATTTCCTCTTATCGACTAATAACACAAAAGGCGGCGAAGCCATTTGCAAGTGAAGAAACTGTGTGTAGAGATAATGCAGCGTTTCTCCGTGAAAACCCTGTATAACGAATGGGGGAACTTGATAACTGTCTTCTTCTTCACAACCAAACTTTGTCTGGTTCTTGGTATTGAAAAACATTTCATCAGCGTGAGGATGCTGATCCATTTCCTCCAACAATAAATCGGCAAGGGAGACGTTTTGATTCAAATAATAGTCTGGAGACTTGAGCTCCACATAGACTCCCGCTCTCTTGGTTTTATTTTGATTGGACATGACATTGTAATTCCAATCATAAAGCAAGTCCAAAATATCCTGAAGGGTTGGAATAGGAAACTGATTTAAAATAGACAATTCACATTCAAGAGAAGAAAAAAGTCAGAAAATCTGTCGACAAACGACACAAGTTGAAATTGAAAGCAAGACTCGAAGCACTGGAACTCACCTGATAATCAAATGATGTCGATCTTCCTTCGATCCGTTGCTTTACACGAATAGATTGTAGTTCATCTAATGTAAAGTCAAATGCAAAATATCCGCTGACTTTTTCCCCGTCTAGCTCGATGGTTCTTTGCCGATCAGGGTATGCATTTTGAATGTTTGTTGTAATATTTAAGTCAACGTTGTGAACTGCAATGAGTCTGTTATCTTTGGTCGCGACTAGATCTGGTTCAATGTAGTCGGTTCCTAGTTCCAATGCGAGGCGATAGGCAGGAAGAGAGTGTTCAGGGAGGGAAAACGATGCGCCCCGGTGTGCAATAGTGACTAAATAAGGTCGTCGATTTTTCGAGATTTGAGTGGTACTTTTTGTGCTGAATGACGATGGAACTTTCAGTGGGCATTGCCCGTGTTGCAAATGTACCGCAATGACAATTTTATACAGATGCGCTAGAAGAAGGAGGTGTCGTAGTAGAAGATGCTGCATGTTTGTTCGTAAGATGCGTTCTACAACGGTAAGCCGGTACTGTGGCTCTTCTTCGTTCTTCGTTCTTCGTCTGCGGGTTTCAGTAAAAATAGTCTTTAAAAAAATTGGAACAGTTCTATTATTTTGGAATTTGTGGGAGTAGGCATGATTAAATTAATTTTACCAGTAGTCTAACAATTTACTTTACGGACAAATTATAATTTTCTGGACCTTCTGGATGGGAATGAGAAGCAGGAAGCAGATGCAGATGGAAACGTTGAGTCGCCTTGAGAACTTGAGGGCCGTGAGAAACTAGACGCAGATCCAGATGTCAATGCGGAGCCACCTGATTGGTCTTGGAATGATTCAGCTACTAAAGACAGATCAACTTCCTCCATTGATTTATGAAGATCACTCTCATCATCGTAACTCACTCCGCTAACAGCTGCGCCATTGTTCTGCCCTGGAAACGGATACAATACACTTCCATCCACTCTTTCTTCAACATCATCCTCATCGTTGCCGTCGAAATAAATCTGATCGATATCATCATTCTTATCCTCCTCGTTTCGGTGGCCAACTACTAAGCTGATCTGTGAAAAAATGAAGTTGGGCTCCTCACGCACTGTCAAAACCCGGCATGTAGCTTGTAGGATAGTCAAACCACTTCGAACTTGGCGCATGTTGTATACTTTATGACCCACGAAAACAAGCAAATTAAAAAATCCCTGTAGCGGACGTGTCACGAGGTGGTAGATTTGTTCCCATTTGTGAGACCTCAAAGCGTCATAATCAGTCGGTAGTTGTAATCGAATTAGACTGATGAACACATTACTCTGACACAACAAAAATACAGAAAGGTACGCTAATCCTTGAAACAATGCGACCTTCGTGAAATGATGCCTCGACCTGCTAGAAGCAAAGTTTGTATCTTCGCTTGTATACCCGCTTGACCCAGATACCCTCCTATTTCTATGCACACTGTCTGTATAAATGTTGAGTAATCTTTCTTGGCTGTAGACTGATATTGCGATTAGAACCATTGAGCCGAATACACAGGCGAAACCAAAGAAGAATCCAGCCAAAGTGACGAACTTAAATATTCGTGCAAGTCTGGATTTTCTCGCATTGAAAACACATTCATATTCATCAAAACTATCCTCTAGAAAACTACACTGCCAAGGAACCTCAATATTCGTACACCAAGCATCCCACGGAGTTGGGTTATAGCTTTCGGTAAAGATAAAAAGAACTCCAATTGGCAAGGCAACCATAACAGTCCCTAGATATAAAAACGGCTCAACCTTTTGGCGGATTCTTGTCTCCGACATTTTGTACCTGATTGAAGCTAGATAGTAAACACAGAGAGATGCATTAAATCCGAACGTAAGATTTGCCCCCACAAAGAATGCAAAGCCCTGTGCACTGCATGTGGCATTATTTCCGTGTATTTCTGTGAGCTCAAATTGAGTGTAGATCATGTCCTTCGGCATTGGCAGCGTCGTCAGCGCCATGGCTACCGACGCCAAAATATCAGATACACTCATGCAAAACATGATGCGATGATAAACGGTTGATAGTCGTACCCTTGATCGATAGATCAAAACTATCAACAACAACGACGATATAGCGGATAAAGAACCACTTGTTCGGGCAATATTCGAGCCAAGCTTACTGGTGTAGACTGTTTCAATAAAAGTCATTTCGTCATTTAGAGCATTTTCGTACTTTTCTTCATCGGTCAGCATTGCTGCCCTCCTCTGCTTGCCAGCAATACCATACCAATGCTGATCACCAGCAGCAGCAGTACCTTCTTGTTCTGCTTGTTGTTGTGAACCTTCTAGTGCCACTTCTTCGGGATCACCAGCCATGATAGTAGTGTAAGAAAGGTACACGATAAGTAGAAGAAGACAATTTTTGTTCTTGAGTAGTACTAACAGCATGGTCCCTATTTCCTATTTCCTGTGATGGATTATGGATTATTAGTAGTAGGCTGACTGAAACAAAAACGGACGTTTAGAATGTCAAAGCTTACTAGTGGACCATTGAAAAGGTGTAGGATGTACTAGCTGAGAAGAACAACAAGTAAGGTAACAGGTAACAAGTAGGAGTACGGTATTACATATCAATATGAATGGTTTGGTGTCAGATTGATGCCTTCTTTTGTCCTTGGAGGATTTGGATTTTTATGTCAAAAGGCCTTGTGACAATAGGCAATATATTTCGCGCGAACCGTAACTTGTGGCACGTGAATGTAATGTGCATGGAAAAAAGAATCTTGGTGCGCATAAAAAATGGCGCACAAGCAGGCACAAGCGCATCAAAACTCCTCCTCCGTGATTACAATTGTCCGTGTTGGCCCAGGGGATGTCTTCTCTTCCATTCCTATCCATTTCAATTTTTTACATCGTGAAGGTATTGAATTGATCGAATCACTTGATTTGGGTTGACAATGGACGACGAGGAAGAACTAACACCAGAAAGAAGACACATTATGTATTATATGGAAGAAATCGCTTTAAATGGAAATGTGGGGAAAGTTGTATTTTAAAAATAGACGTTAAATTAACAGGCTGTACTAGTATGCTAAGAAGTGATCCCAACTTTGGATCTGGGAACAGAATCGGATTGGTTGGGATCGAAATGGGGATTAGGGAACATAATAAAATCGGTTAGGATCAAAATGGGATCATGATGGGCACAAAATCAAAAGATGGATCCTACCGGCAAGCTCTGAGTATTCTATTACTAAAAGAGGAGGGGGTGATGAGTTGTTCTTCATCATGCACCACAATTGTTCTGTGGGGTCGAATAGTGCTTCCAAGCATTCTATGATATGATGTCCCACTTTTTGTCTCTTAACCAGTGCAGTAGGGGGGGCTTCAACGACGTTTTGATCGCCAGGATGGGGTCGAATAGTGTAAATTATAAAATATTCACCACCCTTGCCTAAAAAGACAAGTTCAAAGTAGGGTTGTTGCACAAAACGTTTGACCCCATTTCCTTCAATCCACTCATTTTTTACCAGCGAGTTGCGACCAACAAAAACTGGTGTTCTTCTTCTGAATGAAAGCCTACCTACAACATATCTGAAATTGAAATAGTAATCAACCACCAGCCAACGCCATCATGGGGAAAAAATCAAAAAGGAAGCAAAGCCCGAGCACGGAAACAACCTCCAATTCCCAGAAGTTAGCAGCGAAAAAAGATAGCAAACCAACTCTCCTAGATGAGACACCCAACAACCTCCATTTTGAAGATCCTTTCGAAGATGAATTTGAGGAGGAGGAAGTAATGGACGAATATGAAGATATAGAGGACGATGCAGACGGCACAAAAGAAGAAGAAATGCATGACGATCCAAAAGTTCAATCTTGGAATCCTCTCACGTCAGCCCTTGATCCTGGAACGAAGCTAGAGGTGGATGAAACAGCATATAAGATGCACCATTCCCTTACTTCAGAGTGGCCTGCTCTCTCGTTTGATTTCTTGCGCGATAGTTTGGGAGAGTCAAGGACTAGATTTCCTCATTCTATGATTGTTGCTGCTGGATCTCAGGCTGATAGAGCTGATAGGAACAAGCTTACCATCATGAAGTTGTCTGATATGTGTCGAACTGGCGTTAAGGAAAAAACTGAAAAGCAACTGGAGGACGAAATTCTCGGTGAAGAATATGGCAAAAATGATGATAGTGATGAAGAAGAAGAAGATGAGGAGGAGGAAATTGAGGATATGGATCCAGTATTGGAACACTATAGTTTGAAACACAAGGGGGGAGTGAATAGAGTACGAGCTATGCCCCAAAGATCTGAAATCGTTGCTACTTGGAGTGATGTCGGAAGTGTCAATTTATACAACGTTGGCGGAATTCTCGACAGCTTTAATCGCTCTGCTGGATCTGCGGTCAAGAACGCCAGAAATATCACCAAAGACCCTTTTTTTGTTTACAACGGCCATTCATGCGAGGGTTATGCCATGGACTGGTCGAGAGTCAATGAGGGTCACATGGTAACTGGTGACTGCGATGGAAACATCCACTTATGGTCACCAACGGATGGTGGACTAGCGAACTATTCTACTTCATCGTTCAAGGTAGATAAGGCGTATGAACCCGGCGGAGGAAACATTGACCATCCAAGTATCGAAGATCTTCAATGGAGTCCCACTGAAGGAACCGTCTTTGCGTCTGCTGAATGTGGCGGATACGTAAAGATCTTTGATACAAGGTGTGCCGGTCGACCCATGTTAAGCAACAAGATCCATGAGAATAATTCTGATGTCAATGTGATTAGTTGGAACCCAATCGTTTCCAACCTCTTGGCAAGTGGAGGCGACGACGGTAAGTCTTGGAAAAATGGATGTACACATATTATTTATCTCGTGTTTTCACAAAGGAACAAATACTCATTCTTTTCAACCCCTCGATATCATGTCAAGGCTTGTTTTCCGTATGGGATCTGCGCAACTTCCAATCCACCGATGCACCTCCCCAACCCCTCGCTCGATTCACCTGTCACAAGAAACCGATTACAAGCATCGAATGGCATCCATCCGACGAATCTATGATTGTCGTAAGTGACGAGGACGCAACGTATATTTACGACTTGAGTATAGAAGAGGACGAAGAGGAGGAGGACGGCAAGGCCGCTTCTGAAGTTGGAGAAGGAGAGATTCCGCCTCAGCTTTTGTTCGTCCATTGCGGTTCTCAGAACACAAAGGAGGTTCATTGGCATCCGCAGATTACTAGTTTGGTCATGACCACTGCGTTGAGTGGTTACAGTTCTTTTATTCCTTCTAACTTGTAAGATTTAATGATGCTAATTGATTTAGAAGTTTGTTTGCTGCGTGTGTGTAGTGTATGTGTAGTTTGTTTTAGATGATATCATGCATTCCATTTGCGCCATCAATCTGTAAACCGAGTTATATATCTTTTCCAAGGATTGGGAGAGGATTCTGAGTAGCTCAAGGCCAGATATGGATACCGCCAGACCAGTTAATACCAATTTGGTCTGTATCATTCTTGAAATCAGGTCATCAATGCACGGCACATAGTGAGGCTGCCACCCATTAACCTCGTCTCAAAATCTGATTTAGAAGTTGGTTCGTTGCGACTGGACGTACAGTTAGTACATGTAGATTATTTCCCCCTTGAGCCATAAATCTATAAATTACTTTTTCCTTGAGGATTCTGAATACTTGTAGCTCGAGATGCTAGAGATAAAAGTGTCATCTCAAGTCCAGCTCGCACTGACGCCGATAGTATATAGTATATAATATGCCAATGCAGTTTGAATTCGATGATGCTGAAGATTGTAATTTGTGTTTGTTGTTTGTGAGTATGAACTGTAGTTTGTTGTGGATGACACCACGAATCCCATTTTCCAGTTGTGCAATCTCATTCAAAAACTGTACCAGGTAATACTACTGTAAAACTAATAACTGTGGTACACCACACTGCTCACTATTCCTAACTCCTATTCTTCAAAAGAAATTGTTTACTAGTTACTACACGTATCATACTGACACTTGCAAATCTTCATGTATGAAAAGGACGCACAGCCGTCATGTCATGGTCATGGCCATGGTCCACCCCAAACGTTCCCCCACTTTCGAGTTAATTAGTTAGTTAGTTCATGACAACCACAATATAATTACTCATTGTCATCAATCTTGGGCGCCAAATAATACTTAATAAACCCAATTTCCTCAATGGGATACTCCACCACAATCGGCACATCAGGACTCATGCTCAAAATAACACTTGGCCCCAAACCCGTCGCCTTGGTAAAGAAATTCAAATACCTCAAGGCAAACGTCAACTCCACCGGCTCATCCATTTCAATCATAACCTGCTCCTCCTCCTTATCCGAAGCATTGGCCCTCAACAAAACATTTCCAGTCCCAAGATCTCCCGAAACCGAAAACCTGACTCCTTCCTTGGTACAAGAAATAATACAGGTATCCCCAAGCACCTGCATATCCCTTATAATCCTCTGAAATTCCGAACTTGGAAGACGGATGGTACACTTATATTCCGTATCCGGAATTCCAAGGGGTTCCGCATCAATGTCCATCAACTTGAGTTCAAAATCAGCAATTCGTTCCTGCTTTGGTGATTCAAACATTAACGTCAAAGTATCGGCGGTATCTTCCGCCTTGAGTGTAATGATATCATCGTTTCCGGCACACTTTAGGATTTTGGACATGTTGGTGGAGTTGAATCCGAGAGAGATGGCGCGGTCACAGCGGAAGTGGTCAAAGCCTTGGGAGCGGAGGTTTACTTGCACGAGAGATACGTGGGAGGAGTCCATGGCTTGGATGGAGAGTTCATCTTCGGAACAGTCAATGTTGGCGTCTTGGACGAGGTCTTTGAGTGCTTCAATGAGTTGTTTGAATACTTTTCCTTGGGTGAGTCTTGCTTCGAACATGATTAAAGATTGGGATGTATAGAGGTAGGTATAGAGGTAGGTATAGAGGGCGGGAGAGATGGAAAGATAGAGCAAGTACTGAGGTATGATAGGTACAAGTAGAGGTGAGCACTAGTTTTTATGTGTGAAAATGAAAAATGCTCTGCTCGTCATTCGTTCCTCATTTTTACAAGACACAAAAATGGCGGGCCGAAATATTAAAAATGAGGGGGGCGTGAAAAGGGGCGCGAGATCTTTAACCCTGAATGTCCAATCGCTTGTTGGTTCTCCATCATAAGAACAAAGAAAAGTGAAACATGACCACCACCACGTACCACCACGTTTACCTTGTAGTACGATACGAGCGACAAACTGTTCTCATTTCTCACATCTCATCACATCATCTCACATCTCACATCAGACTTCAGCATTTCAATTTATTGGAAGACTTTGAACTTACTTACACGAACTATCGCAGTCATTAATTCACTCCATATCCAATTTCGAAATTGATTTCACATTGGAATAGAACCGAACCCAACCTCAAACTACGAAAAGGAATGAAGAGTTTAGCAACGGCAACAATTCTATTGATGCCAATCTTTGGATCATCGGCATCGCTCCTCCCATCGCCCAGCAATTCAGCAGCATTCGTTCACCAGAAGCGACACCTTGGAATTAGAGCTAGAAACAGTAATAGCAATATCAATAGCAATAGCAATAGAATTAGCAATAGAAGTAGACAATCATCGTCTCAACTCAAAGCAGCCCCATCGGATATCTTTGTCCTTTCCTACGATGGTATCATTGCAGATACCAAAACATGGAGATCTAATCTTGCCATCTCCGCGGCACTCCGAACATGGCCTCAACTCCAACACCACCATCTCCTGCCTACTGCCTCTGCTTCTGCTGCAGAAGATACTACTACAGCAGAAACTACTACAGAAGAAAGCAACAGCGGCAATAACAGCAACAACAGTATACAAGAAGGCAGAGAATGGCTCATTAACAAATCCGTCACACTATCAGGAGATGATGGAATGATGGGATGTGATCTCGTGCTCTTGGCGAGGTTAATGCTAGAAGAACAGGTGTTGGATGAAGGGAGGTCGAATGGTTGTAGGGGCAAGTATGGTTCCAAATTTCATCCTTCTCAAGATGCCAATGGTAGTGATGACGATGATGACGATGATGCAAGTGACGAGGATGAAAGAGATGACTTTACAGAAGACAGGGGGTCGGTGCAGGGCAGTAGACCATTGACTGTTGGAGAAATTGCAGCGAATTGGAATGATGGCGCTTGCTTGAAGGATACAGTCCGAATCAAGTATAATGTGGACCGGAAAGATCCTATTCCTGTCATCAGAAGGGAAATCAAATCACTCCTTGAGGAACAGGAGCATGATACAGAAGAGGAAAACGGTCAAGGACAAGGACCCGGACAAGGAAAAGGTCCCTTGCCGGAAATCTATCCTGCCATTGCGGAAGCGCTGTTGGATTGTAATTGTCCAGTGTACATTCTCGTCGGGGATGAATCGCATGTACCCATTGCCCTATCGTCGCTTTCGTTTCTCTCTATCCCCATGGAAGCCATGCAATGGGACAAGGATAACATGAAGTCTCAAGAACAAGAAGAAACAAACGACAGTGAACAACAGAAACATCATATCACGATCGTACCCCCAGGAGAAGGCGGGAGAGGCCATATGGGGATCTTACAACATATCGCCATGTCGTCTTCACCACATAGTTCCATCCACGTCATTCACTCGGATATTACCACTTTACAAAATGGAAAATCACTATTTGGGGATAATCGACCAGTGAGATCGGGAATGTTTGCAAGGTGTGCGATTGGAGATGATCAGAGTTTAAAGCTTAGTTTGGGGAGTCATAGTGCTGGACCAAAGGAGCAGAATGATGCGGAAATGGATCCTTGGTTGAATTTGATTGATGAGTTTGATATTGTGGAGAGTTTATCGGCGCAGATTGTGACGGAGGAGCATAGGAGGTAGCTGGATTGTGTTGTGGTACACGTAGCTTGGTACACGTAGCGCATGGAATATTCATTGAACATTGTATTGATTGTCATGTATGCGCTGATGTACTGATGTATTATTGGCCATATCAGTTTTGGGAATGCAAGTTATAATGGCATGCCGTAGTGTAGTCGATAGGGAATGATATGGTGTGAAGCCGAACATTTAATTCAATCGCACTGCACACTGGCATAGATGAATAACTACTGTACCTACACGTACGCGCACCATGAATGAATCCATATTTTGGGGATTGAATGTTGAACTGGTAACCATGATCGATGCACAGTTAACCGACCTTCGCTTGCTAGACGCGATGTGACATTCAAATGTTTTTGACACACCAAAATACATCATAACAAATGAAGAATCCATTGGAACTCATATTGGATAGCTTTTTCTGAAAAACATGTTATTATTTGAATGTTATTCCTCTACATTTCTTAGGAACTAAGTTAATTATCGTACAGACGGTCTGTTCGCCGAGTGAGTTGAGTCTCTTACATCATCATAAGTTACGACACTTTATGCGATTACGCACGAAGAAGCGGAACCATTAGATACACAAGGAAGGAAGTCAAGTGGTCCACTCTCATCTACCTCAACTCCAGCATCTCTACTAATGAATTGATCCAAAGGTTGTCCCTCTCTCTTACGGTATTGGGTCCACAAATCGTGGGAAATCTCCAAAATCTGTCTAGCATTTCCGGAAACACTCTTGATCTGTTCTGCAGCAGTCTCTGCACTTGCATGAGCTTGTTTAGAAGTTCCAGATACATTCGCGTAAGCATTGAGCATGTTGGCAATTTCACTAGCAGACTTTTCAGACTGGACAGATCTGCGGTTCTCATCCTTTGCAAGAATAGTGGGTAGCATTGCCTCAATAGCCATAACGCAGTACTCGGCAGACATGGCATCAGGAACATACTTGGATCCACCCTCGGCTTCATCAGTAGCGGCAAGGACAAGGTCGGACACGATCTGGAAGCAAAGAGCTACAGAAGAAGGAGTGGCCATGGGAGAGTTAGTTTCAACCTTTTTCGCGGAAAGGCAAAGGTCACGGAAAGCCTTTGTTGCAGTATAAAGCTTGAAGACTCCATAAGCATATTGCCCATCTTTGCCCTTCTTCTCCACAATATTAGTCATGAGTTCAGATACAGCTTTATTAGCAGACTGTCCCCCATCAGGGAAATCAGACCAGGAAGCATCAAGGAAAGCACAAGCCATGGTAGCCTTGAGTCCCTGCAAGTCTCCCTCTGCCATGATGGGCTTGATAACATCAACAGCACCAGAATCAATGAGGGCCTCCTTGGATCCATCCCACTGAGCCAAATTCAAAACGACAAAGAGGCTAAAGTCCTCAAGGGAGTTCGAAGTCCAACGATTAGGCGGAGTATTGGTATTCCTCAGATTATCAACAACACACTTGGGGATATCAGTCTTTCCGAAAAGCATGGCATTGTCCTCGGACTTGGCCAAGTTTTTAATGAGACCACATGCCCAACGAACTCCTTCAGACTTTCCTGATCCACTCTTGGGAGTGCTGGGAGAGTTAGATAACAATTTCTCAAGAACACGAATGAGGGAATCGGGGTTTTCAAGAGGAGCAGCGGGATGAGCTCCGTCCTCAACGGGTGAATGCTTAAGAATGGTGGTGATGCTCGCCTCGAGGAAGGAAAGGTTCATCAGACAGATGCAACAGAGATAAGATTCCTGCTTATCTTCAGCAATGACTTTGCAGAGACCTCCAATGACAGCCTTTGCAGCGGGGCCAAGAGCCATGACTCTCTTGTTTTCTGTAGGGATGGAGAGGTTGTTCAAAGCGAGGCAAGCCAAGTGACGTCCATCGCCAGATTCTTGGGTGAGGCACATGGCAAGAGGGGTTAGTACGTCCCACTTTCCAGAGCAAACCATAGGGACGCGGTTCTGCTTGTGTCCAACATCACAGAGCTCGTAGATGCGCTTGATTGCAGCAGCAGACTTCTCGCCCTTCTCATTCTGGATGGTGACAAGGAGGTCGGGGATATCCTCTAGCTGAGGAGGCTTTGTATTCTTTTTGCTTTCAGTCATGGTGGCGTGGTATGTGCAGGTGAGCCCTTATTCGATATGTTAGTTTGCAGTTGTTGTTCGTCTGCAGCCCTTTTTATCCTTTGTCGTGTAGAGCGATGTGTTTCGATTTCCACATCGGCGAGCTCGCGGTTGAGTCTTTTTTTCCAACACCAGAATTTCAGTCTTCTTTTATGCAACGTACACAAAAGGCGGAGTATAATGTTATTCAGCCATGTATACATTTTATATTGCGGGAACTAAATTTTTGATTTTTTGGGAAATTCAAAGCGTTTGGCGGGGAATTTCAAATTTGATCATTTTTCTAGATCAAAACGTATTACTTGATGAAATATAAGATGTTCTTTT